>ORMF012320469.1_pt1 | contig 26190 bp, 26 predicted proteins | sample 1779871 | NCBI WGS metagenome assembly ORMF01 (sample SAMEA104232316, study PRJEB22302) | groundwater metagenome | biome: forest; feature: aquifer; material: groundwater | place: USA | collected 2011-08-07 | depth 5.4 m | reverse complement strand
TGGTGGCAGACGGAGACCGGTTGGCCGATCTGCGGCAACCCCGTGGGCTTGGGCGCGCTGCCGGTCAAGCACGGCTCGCCGACCGTGCCGATGCCCGGCTACGACCTGCAGGTGCTGGATACCGCCGGCATGCCGGTGGCGCAGGGCGAGACGGGCACGCTTGCCATCAAGCTGCCGCTGCCGCCGTCCTGCCTGCCGACGCTGTGGAACAACGACGAGGGCTTTCGCAACAGCTATCTGGCGGAGTTTCCTGGCTACTACACCACGAAGGACGCAGGGCATCTCGATGCCGACGGCTATGCCTACGTCATGGCCCGCACCGACGACGTCATCAACGTCGCCGGACATCGCTTGTCCACCGGGCAGATGGAGGAGGTGGTGGCCAGGCACAAGGACGTGGCCGAGTGCGCCGTGGTGGGCGTGGCCGATGCGATGAAGGGCCAGATCCCGGCCGGCTTCATCGTGCTCAACGCCGGCGTCAACCGCCCACCGGGCGAGATCGAGGGCGAGGTGGTGAAGCTGGTGCGCGAGGAGATCGGCCCGGTGGCCGCCTTCAAGACGGTGATGACGGTGAAGCGGCTGCCGAAGACGCGCTCGGGCAAGATCCTGCGCGGCACCATGCGCCAGATCGCCGACGGCAAAGCGTGGAAGATGCCGGCGACAATCGATGACCCCGCCATCCTCTCCGAAATCACCGATGTGATGAAGGAGCGGGGCGTGGCCAAATAGCCAGCGAAAATCACCAGGAGGAAACAGTATGCGCAACAGCCAGATCGAGGTCCGCCCCATCGCCGGCAGCATCGGCGCCGAGATCCACAATGTCGACGTGAGCCAGGACCTCGACGACAGCACCATCGGCGACATCCGCAAGGCGCTGCTCGACCACTGCGTCATCTTCTTCCGCGACCAGAAGCTCGATGCGGAGCACCACAAAGCCTTCACGCGCCGGTTCGGCGGGATCTTCATCCATCCCAACTACAAGGGCACACAGGCCGACCCCGAGGTGATCGTGATCACGCGTGAGCCCTGGGACAAGCGGATCGTCGGCGAGGATTGGCACGCCGACACCACCATGATGCCCGAGCCGCCGATGGGCGCCATCCTCTTTGCCATCGAGGTGCCGCCCTACGGCGGCGACACGCTGTTCGCCAACCAGTATCAGGCCTACGAGGCGCTGTCGGACGGCATGAAGAAGATGCTGTCGGGCGGGAAGGCGATACATTCCGATCGCAAGGTGGCGGGCCCGCAGGCCAACAGGAACGCGCAGCGCTCCACCAAGGTGCGCGAGGACGCCGACTGGCGCGAGACGGTGAGCGCGCATCCCGTGGTGGTGACGCACCCCGAAACCGGGCGCAAGCTGCTCTATGTCAACCGCTCCTACACGCAAGGCTTCGAGGGCATGACCGAGGAGGAGAGCCGGCCGCTGCTGGAGTACCTGCTCGAGCACGGGCATCGCCCCGAGTTCACCTGCCGATTCCGCTGGGAGACGGGCTCGATCGCGTTCTGGGACAACCGCGTCTGCAAGCACCTCGCCATCCACGACGCCGGCCCGTTCCGCCGGATCATGCGGCGCACGCAGATCGCCGGCGGGCCTATGGCTTGATCGCGGTCGCTCGGGGCTCGAGCAGCCGGTCGCTCACGTCGGCGATGGCGCTCGAGATCGGCTTGAAGTCGAACGTCACCAAGTGATGCCCGGCGGGCACCTGCACCGCCCGGAACAGCACGTTGGCGCGCAGGATCGGCGCCTCCACGCCGTCGACCTCGGCCGTCCACCACGAGTGCCATACGTCGTTCAGCACCACGAAGCCCGCCTGGGCTGCGTCGACCTCGATCACGACCTGCGTGTTCTCGTAGCGGGTAATGCGCACGCGCGAGCTGGGGCTAGGGTGGCTCGCCAGCTTCACGATGGCGTCATCGATGTCGGGCGGCGCATCCAGCAGGACCGTCTGCGTCGGATCGAACGGCGGCCAGGTGCCGGAGGCCACCAACGCGTCGAAGTCGGCCTGCTTCCAGGCGCTGACGAAGAGGACGCGCGGCAGCGCGTGGGGGTTCTCGTAGATGTAGGCGTCGGCCGTGCGGGCGACCAGCGTGAGGTCGCCGGGCTCGAGACGATTGTCGACCTGCTCGATCGGCACGCCGATGGCAACGAACCTGAGGCCCAGCAAGTTCGCCATCGTCGACGCATAGGAGGGAAAGAGCGGCGAGAACTGCTTCTGGTCTGGACCGGCGATGTAGTCGCGGGCGCCGGTGGCGTCGGAGATGTCGCCGAGACGGAAGGGGTTGTAGCCGAGCGTGCCCTCGAAGCCGTGCACCAGGGCGGCATTCTGCCATTCGAAGCCCAGGCCGACGAACTCGACCCGGTCGCGCCACTGAGAGCCGGCTTCCTGCCGCAGCCGCTCCTTGAAGAAGCGGATCGTATCGTTGCGACAGTTCGGCTTCAGCACCTCGAAGCGGGAGGGCGGCAGGGCGGTCGACTCGCTGGGCCCATTGTTCAGCGCCAGATCGCTCGCCAGGATCAGCGCCGGCGCAACCACGGCAAAGACGTGGCCACGTTTCAGCCAAACCGTCGGGACCGCCAGAAGCAGCGAGGCCAGCATAATCCAGACAAGGGCGACCGAAAGCGGCTTCCAGGCCAGCGAGATCTTGCCGGCGCTCGCAGCGGTAGCGAGAGCGATGACGAGAATCGCCGCAACCACTCCGACCTCGAGAGACTTCCTTCGATACGATGCGTAGGGCAGCGTCGCGCTCGCCCACAGATGCACAAGGTAGCCGGTGACGAGCGCGAGCAGGGCCCCGATCAGGAAGGTGGCATCGACCGGACGCCTGAAGAAGGAGACGCCGGGCAAGTAATGGAAGAACAGCCCGAACAGCGGCGTATGGCCGCCGAGGGCATAGAGCAGGAGCACGGCGATGGCGACGGCAAACACGCGGATCTCGCGCGACCAAAGCGCCCCGCGCACCAGGCCGACCGTCACGACGAGCAGGATCGGCAGCGTGCCGAGGTATAACTGGGACATGTTCATCGACAGCGTGAGCTCGTTCTTGTCCCACGCCTCGCTGTAGGGACCCCAATAGTCGACCGCCGGATCGATGGTGCCGAAAAGATCGGCGACCACGGCCGTGAGCAGGGATGCGGGATGCAGCGACCCGCGCACCGCCTCGCTGAAGGCGATGTCGGGGCGGTTGGAGGCTTCCAGGAACAGATACGTCAAGAACAGCGGCAGCGCCGCGATCGAGACGGCGACCAGCCCGCAGCATGCCAGCGGACCGAGGCTCCTGCGCATGGCAAGTCGCGGATCGGCGCTCAACAGCCAGTGCCCCACGCAAAAGCCGGCCAATACGTAGCAGCCGAGGAACGCGACCTGGTCCGGCTCCAGCACCATCAGGCCGGCGGCCAGCCCGGCCAGCGCACCGTAGAGCGCAGACGACCGATCGAGCGCGCGCGCCAACAGCCACAGCGTTACGGCAAAGAAGGCGAGGCTCTGGATGTGCGCGATGTGCTGGATACGCCAGGCCGCCGAGGCGCCGAATGTAAATACGATGGCCGCGACCACGCCGCCTGCCGGATGCCAGCCCCTGTCCTGGCAGAATTTCAGGGTCGCCAGCCCACCCAGGGCGAGCAGCGACAGCACGTAGACGTCGAGCTCCCGGAAACTCGGAATCTTCGAAAAATAGGCGAGCAGAATGGCTGGCGAGAAGATCAGCGACTGCGGGTCGGCGATCTGCGGCACGCCGACGAAGCTGTTGGGGTTCCAGAACGGCGACTGGCCGGAATGGAGCGCGTTGGCGAGAAACTGCAGCTGCGCCTGGAACAGCGCCTTGGCGTCATAGGGGATGGTGACGGCGCCGCTGAGCCACGGGGCGGACAGGAGCAGCCAAACCCCCAGGAACAGGCCCACGGCAAGGCGGTAGTCCCTCGTCCTGGCTGTCTGCATCTGCCGAATGCGTTCTCCGGTTCCGGCGCAAGCACCCGCAAGGTGCGCCGGTACCCTTGCCGGCGATTGCGGTCGCGCCATGGCTCCAGGTCAGGAACTTTGGATCAAGTCTGCGGCTCGGATGCGGTTTCCCCCTCGTCGCGGCGCTGACCGCCGCTTGTCGTTAACGGCAATGCCTAGCAGATGCGCCGCAGCATCAGCAAGCTATCCTCTAGCCGCTGCCCGCTATCAATCGCAGACTGGACATTCTGCCTCGCATCCGGTCCAATCGGCGGGTCTCGCAAGGAACGCGCCAAGCGCGACAGGCATCGAGGCGTCCTCGAAAGAAGGACGCGCGCAGTGGGAGGAAAGCGAGCGAGACCGCTTTCTCGTGTGCTCGAGGTGAGGCCGCGCCCATGCGGGGTGCGGGCGATGTGTGTCGCAATCGTTGGCAGCGCCGTGACCTGGGCCGAGTACTGGAACGGAGAGACGACGATCTACGTCAATGCACGCCACCGAAGCGTGCATTACGACGTGGTGGCGCGCGACGTTCTCCACTACCTGCCGGGGCCCGGGGCGCGGGTCGTCGATTACGGCTGCGGCGAGGCGCTTTCGGCACACCGAGTTGCCGACGCCTGTGCGCATTTGTACCTGTGCGACGCCGCGCCGAAGGTGCGGGATCGGCTGGCTGCGCGCTACGCCGGCCGGCCGAATATCGGCGTCATCGGCCCCGAGCAGTTCGAGCAGCTGCCGCCCGGGACGATCGACATGATCGTCGTCAATTCCGTGGTCCAGTATCTGTCGGCCGGCGAGCTTGCGCGCCTGCTCGCGATCGCGCGCGACAAGCTGAACCCTGTCGGACGCCTGCTCCTCGCCGACGTCATCCCGCGCCAGGTCGGACCCCTGCGGGATGCGGCGGAGCTCCTGAAGTTCGCCAAGGCCAACGGCTTCCTGCTTTCTGCCGCCGCCGGCCTGGTGCGGTCCTATTTCTCGAGCTACCGGCGGAAACGGGAAAGGTTCGGGTTGCTCCGGCTCGACGAGACCGAGATTATCGGGCTCTTGGCGCAATCGGGCTTCGTTGCGCGCCGCACCTATCCCAACGTGGGCCATAACGTCCAGCGCATGACCTTGCTGGCGGTCCCGGCGAGTGCCGAGACTGCCGCACGACCTCTGCCCGAAGGCGACGCGGCTCACGACGGCAGTTCCCTGGACACCCTGCACGCGATATCGCACGGATAGGCGATCGGCCGGCGTTGGCAGCAGGGCCGCAGGCCTGCTTTCATGGCGCCGCCCAGGTCGTCGACCGCCGCACTATCGCGCACCCAGTCGGGAGAGAACATCCATGAGCCAGGCCCTGTCCGGCATCCGCATCATCGACATGGCAATCGTGCTGGGGGAAACGCTGCGCGGCGCGTTCATGCTCCCTTCTATGCGGTGCTTGCGCCCGGCGCTACGCCCGCGAGGGCGTCGGGGTGCGGCTCGTGGATCACTTTATGCCGCCGGCATTCACGGCAATAGGAGTCGCATTGATCAATAAATCCAAAAAGATGGTTCCTATTGCTAGGCCTAGCCCGGTAACTGTAGGAGAGAGGAAACGCTTACAATACTTCATGATGTCTTTCTCATTCTCGGGAACATTTCCGCCCACCAAAAGTCCAATTAGAGGGATCAAAAACAGCAGAACCACCAAGGAAAGGGATGCGTAGCCAAGGTAATCATCCGGAACGGCAAAAGCTACTCTTATTGCCATGTAAAACAGCACGCCAACGACCACCGAAATTATCGCCGTTGAGTGTCTGAAGCCAAGGAAGGCCAACCCCTGTTGCGTGTACCAGTCTTTGGCCTTCTCCACGATAGTCTTATCATAATACCATTTCACAAACCTAGGCATCAGAATATATTGAGACCATGCAAATAGAAACCCGACCGGGAGCAATATTGCGAGCATAGCTAGAAATGCCCAATCACCGAAGTATTGTGTTAATTGCGTCTCCACATAGTTCAAGCCGTTCGCGATCTGATCCACCACATATTTGTAGCGATCGATGTTGCATGACATGACCACCCCCGACTAGGGAACTCAATTACCAAATCCGGGCGGAGCGCTTAGTGGTGATCGGGGCCACCACTCAATCATTTTGTGATTTCTCTGCGTGCCCGTGCATGATCGCCTCCCTGTATGTGACAGGAAGTACCCCCGGATCGCGCGAATTGTATAGACTTCTGTGGCACAAGCAATATGGGCTAACTGCCTAAAGTCCAAGCCAATCCCCGGCCAATACCGTAGGCGAGGGAGGCAAACAACAAGGCGTTGGCTGCGCTGAGGGCGGCCGTTACCGATAGAGCCTGAGCGCCGCGATCCCTGGCGATCACTGGCAGCGTCAGGAGCATTGCCATGACGGTCACAACAGCTGCTGCGGGTTCGACAGCTTTGTATGCGAGCCAGCTGCCGCCTACCAGGATCATGTAGCTATAGAGGAAGGTGTAGAGCATGGGGCATGTACATTGATTCGCGCCCCGCTTGGGAATAGGGGAACAAACAAATGTCGGGGATGTTCCGCGGGTTGCGCCCGAAGCCCGGTTCCCAGCGCGGCGCGGATCGGAGCCATATGACGCGGCAATTCAAGCGCGCCAACGGCATATCCCCGGGCCATTGGCATAAGATCGTCGCGCGACATCAATAGGTTGGCAGCGAGGCGCAACCCTGCTTTCATCACAGCCGCTGCAAGCAACGATCGCGGCGCTGCGACACGAGGCGCCGCCGTCAACCGGAGAGAACATCCATGAGCCAGGCCCTGTCCGGCATCCGCATCATCGACATGACGCACAACCAGGCGGGGCCCGCCTGCACGCAGATCCTGGGCTTCCTCGGCGCCGACGTGATCAAGCTGGAGGAGCCCAAGGGCGGCGACATCGCCCGCCAGAACATGCGCGACAAGGAGGGCAGCGACAGCCTGTTCTTCCTGGTGCTCAATGCCAACAAGCGCAGCCTCACCCTCAACCTCAAGACCGAGGAGGGCAAGGAGCTGTTCCGGCAGGTGATCGCCAAGTCGGACGCGCTGGTCGAGAATTTCGGACCGGGCGCGCTGGATCGGCTGGGGCTCGGCTACGACGCCCTCGCCAAGATCAACCCGCGGCTGATCTACGCCACCATCAAGGGCTTCGGCACCTACGGCCCCTACAGCGGCTTCAAGAGCTTCGAGCCGATCGCGCAGGCGATGGGCGGAGCGATGTGCGTCACCGGCTTCCCGGAGAACCCGCCGACCTACGTCTTTCCGGCAATAGGCGATTCCGGCACCGGCATGCACATGGCGATCGGCATCCTGGCCGCCCTGCAGCAACGCCACGCCACGGGCAAAGGCCAACATGTGGAGGTGTCGATGCAGGACGCGGTGGTCAACCTGGTGCGCGTCAGCCTGCGCGACCACCAGCGCTTCGGCCACCCTCCGCCGCGCACCGGCAACCAGCTCGGCCGCAACGTGCCGGGCACCACCTACCCGACCGCGCCGGGCGGTTCCAACGACTACGTCTACATCTATGCCCAACAACAGATGTGGCCGGCGGTGGCCGGCGTGCTGGGCAAGCCCGAGCTGGTCGATGATCCCCGCTTCAGGACGGTGGAGGCGCGGTGGCAAAACCGGGCCGCGCTCGAACCCATCATCGCGGCGTGGACACGCCAGCGCAGCAAGCACGAGGTGATGCGCCTGATGGGCGCGGCGGGCGTGCCGTGCGGCGCCTGCCAGGACACCGGCGAGGTGCTGGCCGACCCGCACCTGAAGGCGCGCGAGATGATCGTCGACGTCGACTATCCGACGCGCGGCACGTATCAGACGGTCGGCTGCCCGATCAAGCTGTCGGCATCGCCGGTCGCGGTGAGCCGACCGCCGCAGCTGGGCGAGCACACCGATGCGCTGTTGGCCTCGCTGTGCGGGATGGGTCCGGAGGACGTGAAGCGGCTGCGCAAGAACGGCGTCGTCTGAGCGCTCGACCCCGCATGAGGTCAAAGGCCCCGCTCAGCCACCAGCCGGTTGATCAGCTTCTCGACGTGCCCCGCGCGCCACACGTTCTTCAGGAAGAACACTTTCTGGCCTCCGCCGGACGCTAGGAAGCGGATCTCGATGTCGCCCGTGCCGAAGCCGAGGAACCAGAGTCCCAGCAGCCGGTGCACGAAGATGTCGTCGCTCTGGCGCGAGGTCTCGACCTGGGGCGAGGTGTAGCTCTCGGCCGCATCCGTGAACCAGTATTTCTTGGCGATCGAGCCGGGCGCGAACTCCCAGTAGGAGGAATGGTCGGTGCCCATGACGACGAACAGCCAGGCCAGGAGCAGCAGGGTCGAGAACAGCAGATAGAACGCCAGGTTCATGCTCACCAGCAGCAGCGGGAAGTAGCTCAAGAGCTCGTTCCAGCCGTGGGCGAGTTGCACCGTGAGGCCGACCACGGCAATCACCAGGAACAGCACGAGAGACTTGACGCCGCGGGCGCGGGCGTTGGTGAACACCAGCACGAACAGAACCAGAAAGACGAAGGAGATGCCCAGCCACGCACCCGGATACATCAGCACCGGCCGGCCGTCCTCGGCGATGACCACCGGCTTGCCGCGCGTCCACGTGAGCAGGGCGCACAGGTAGCCATAGGCCCAAACCACCCACCAATAGAGAAGATCGGAGTGCTGGTAGACCCTGAGGCGCTCCCCTGTATCGCTGCGAGCTGCGGGCCCCCGCTGTTCGCCGACGGCTGCGGTCATTGGAGCACTGGCCTCCCTGGCTATATCGAATCCGGGCACATTGCCGCTTCCTCGGGGCGTATTCAAGGCCAGTTGCTGCGGGGGTGCTGCAAAGCAGCGGAGCCAGGCAGCTCCGGCCAGCCGTCAAATTCGTGAGATTGAGGCCGCCGCGTTGATGATGTCGTACTCGCAGGCAACCGTGCCCGTGCGCTGCTCCGTCGTGAGCAGCAGGTAGGGGTTGCGGTAGCGCGCGTTCCATTTGGCGTCGTCGACCTGCCAGGGATAGACGTCGAGCGAGCTCTTGCCGATGAGGACGCGGACGGTCTTGGGATTAGCCCAGGCCTGCGGGCTCACGCCGAAGTTGTGGCTCTTGGCGTCCTTCTGGCAGGCCTGCACCGCGTGCTCCTTGTAGGCGCCGATGATGGCGTCCCGTGTCGCGGCCCGGAACAGGTATTCCTGGTAGCCGAGCTTGGCTGCCGCAAGCAACGCTAGAATGAGTGCGATCGCCTTCATGCGGCAATCTCATCGCCATCGCCAAGGCGCCGCGGCGCTTCTGATGCAACATCCGGGCGGTCGCTGCATGCGGGCTGCCCGGCTCGGTTGCGGAAAGTGTCTACGCATAGGGTGAACAAAGCGTTGTCGCCGGTGCTGCGCCCACATCCGGTTCCTGCTAGTAGGGGCCTAGTAGGGGCAGGAGATTCCCTCTGCCCGCAAGCGGGGAGAGGGAGGGGCATTGGGAGAGAAGACCGCACATGGCCACCATCGGCTTCATCGGGCTCGGCAACATGGGGCTCCCCATGGCCGGCAACCTCGTCAAGAAGGGGCACGCGGTCAAAGGCTTCGACCTGGTGGCCGCCAATGTCGAGAGGGCGGTCGGCCGGGGCGTGAAGAAGGCCGTCTCGGCGGCGGATGCGGTCAAGGATGTGGAGGCGGTCGTGACCATGCTGCCGGCCGGCAAGGACACGCTGGCGGTGTGGGGCGGGGGCATGCTCGCGGCAGCGGCGCCCGGCACGCTGATGATCGACTCCTCGACCATCGACGTGGCATCCGCGCGCGCGGCCCACAAGCTGGCCGCCGACGCCCGGATGCCCTCCCTCGACGCGCCGGTGTCGGGCGGTGTCGGCGGCGCGGAAGGCGCGACGCTGACCTTCATGGCGGGCGGCAGCAAGGAGGCCTTCGAGCGGGCCAAGCCGCTGCTCGAGGCCATGGGCAAGCGGGTCGTGCACTGCGGCGAGGCCGGTGCCGGCCAGGCCGCCAAGATCTGCAACAACATGATGCTGGGCATCAGCATGATCGGCGTATGCGAGGCGTTCGTGCTGGCGGAGAAGCTCGGGCTTTCGCACCAGGCGCTCTACGATGTCGCCTCCACCTCGTCGGGGCAGTGCTGGTCGCTCACCAGCTATTGCCCGGTGCCCGGCCCGGTGCCCAACGCACCCTCCAACAACAACTACAAGGCGGGGTTCGCCTCGGCGCTGATGCTGAAGGACCTCAAGCTCGCGCAGGAGGCGGCGTCCGCCGCCGGCGCCACGACCCCGCTCGGCGCCGCCGCGGCGCAGATCTATGGCCTGCACAACGCCTGGGGCGAGGGCGGGGCCGACTTCTCCGGCATCATCCATCTGATCCGCGGCAGGCAGGGTTAGGGCCGTGGCCGGGCATTTCGTCTTCGACGCCTATGGCACGCTGTTCAACGTGCACGCCGCGGCCGAGCGCCACAAGGAGGCGATCGGGCCCAAGTGGCAGCAGCTCTCGCAGACCTGGCGCACCAGGCACATCGAGTACACGTGGGTGCACGCGCTGAGCCAGCGGCCGGTCGGATTCTGGGCGCTGGCGGAGCTCAGCCTCGACTATGCGATCGCCTCCGTCGGCGGCGGCGTCGCGCCCGAGATCAGGGCCAGGCTGCTGGCGGCCTACCGGGCGATGGACGCCTACCCCGAGGTGCGCGAGGTGCTCGCCGCGCTGAAGGGCCGCGGCGCGAGGCTGGCGATCCTGTCGAACGGCGATCCGGACATGCTGGAGGACGCGGTGCGGGCGGCGAAGCTCGAAGGTGTCTTCGACGCTGTGCTGTCGGTCGCCGCGGCCGGCATCTTCAAGCCCGCGCCCGCGGTCTACCGGCTCGCCACCGAGCGCTTTTCCTGCAGGCCGGCCGACATCTCGTTCCAGTCCTCGAACCGGTGGGACATCGCCGGCGCCAAGGCCTTCGGCTTCCGCTGCATCTGGATCAACCGCACGGGTGCACCGGACGAGTATCCCGACCTGCGCCCCGATCAGGTCGTGAGCGATCTCAGGGCTCTGCTGTAGCCCGCAATAGCCCCGGACTTGATCCGGGGGGTATTGCGCCGAAGCACCCGTTCCGCAAACGGCGCAATGCGGCTGACGCCTTATTGCGCCCTACAAATCCACACGTGGTTGTCGTGGAAGGGGGCGCCGCCGTAGGGGGCGGGCTGGAAGGCGCTGGTCAGCGTGTTGATGCCCCAGCCGCCCTCGAACTCGCTATTGGGGGCGATGCTCTCGACGATGACGACGCCGCGCCGTACGCCGGCGAAAGCCTCGGCGGCGATGGTGATCTCGCCGCGCTCGTTGCCCATGCGCACGCGGCCGCCGTCGGCGACGCCGAGCTTCTCGAGATCGTCGGGGTGCACCTTGACGCGCGGGGGGCCGTGCTTGGCGCGGCTGGTCGGCATCTCGTTGAAGGAGGAGTTGAGGTACTCGCGCGCGGGGCTGGTGGCGAGCCGGAACGGGTGGCGCGCGTCCGCCTTCTCGATCACGTCCCAGTGGTCGGGCAGGCCCGGCATGTCGCGGTCGAACTTGAAGGCGTTGGCGCGCGGCGCCGGCACGTTCTGCCAGTCCGGCCTGAAGCGGAATTTCTTGTCCGGGTAGCGGAAGCCGTCGATGTAGTGCGCCTCGTCGAACTCGGGCTGGCAGTCGATCCACTTCTTCGCTTCGAGCTCGGCCAGCGTGCCCCAGCCCGACTTTTGCAGCGTCCAGTCGATGATCTCGCGTGGACTCATCTCGAAGCCGGGATGCCGGGCGCCGACGCGGCGGGCCAGCTCGACGATCACCTCGTGGTTGGAGCGGCACTCGCCCGGCGGCTCAATCAGCTTCGGTCCGAGCAGGATGTTCTGGTGGCCGCCGCCCTGGTAGACGTCGTCGTGCTCCAGGAACATGGTGGCCGGCAGCACCACATCGGCCATCTGCGCCGTCGCCGTCATGAACTGCTCGTGCACGCACACGAACAGATCCTCGCGCGCGAAGCCGGCCTTCACCTTGCGCTGCTCGGGCGCCACCTGCACCGGGTTCATGTTCTGGATGAAGAGGGCCGTAATGGGTGGGCCGTCCTTGATGTCATAGGGGTCGCCGGTCAGCACCGGGCCGATGCGCGACTGGTCGAGCACGCGCACCTTCGGATCGACCACGTCGAGGCCCTCGATCAGCGTCTTGTTCCAGTGGTAGATGGCGCCGTTGTTGTGAAAGCCGCCGCCACCCTCGTGCAGCCAAGCACCCGTAACCGACGGGATGCACAGGGCGGCGTGCATGTTGTGGGCGCCGTTGCGTGAGCGGGCGAAGCCGTAGCCCAGGCGGAAGTAGGTTTTCGGCGTGGTGCCCACCATTCTCGCGAAGGTCTCGATTTCCTCCACGCTGAGGCCGGTAATGGCGCTGGCCCACTCCGGCGTGCGCGTCCTCAGGTGCGCTTCCAGCTCGCGCGGGCAGTCGGTGTATTTCTCCAGGTACGGCCAGTTGGCATAGCCGTCGCGGAACAGCACGTGCATCACGGCGCAGGCGAGCGCGCCGTCGGTGCCGGGCCGCAGGCACAGCGCCAGGTCGGCCTGAGCCATGGTGCCGTTGTGGTAGATGTCGATGGCGACGATCTTGGCCCCGCGCTCCTTGCGGGCCCGCGTCGCGTGCGTCATCACGTTGACCTGGGTGTTGACGGGGTTGGTGCCCCAGATCACGACCAGGTCCGATTTGGCCATCTCGCGCGGGTCGGGGCCGGCGAGCTTGCCGGTGCCGGCGATGAAGCCGGTCCACGCCAGCGTCGTGCAGATGGTGGCGTACATGCCCGAATAGCGCTTGGCGTGGCGCAGCCGGTTCAGCCCATCGCGCATGATGAGGCCCATGGTGCCGGCGTAGTAGTAGGGCCACACCGCCTCCGGGCCATGGCGCCGCTCGGCGGTCAGCATCGCCTCGGCGGTGATGTCGAGCGCATCGTCCCAGGAGATGCGCTCGAACTGGCCCGAGCCCTTCGGCCCCTTGCGGCGCAGGGGGTGCATGAGCCGATCGGGGTGATGCACGCGCTCGGCGTAGCGCGCGACCTTGGCGCAGATCACGCCAGCCGTATAGCTGTTGTCCTCGGCGCCGTGCACGCGACCGATCTTGCCGTTGGGCAAAAGCTCCACGTCGAGCGCACAGGTCGAGGGGCAGTCGTGCGGGCAGACCGAATGGCCGATCGAAACCTTGGCGTGGACGTTCATGGAGTGCATCCCGAGGACGGCGATTCACCGCACGCTAGCCGAGTTCGGCCCGCAGGGGGAGAGGCCTCCGCACACCCGTGGCGCGCTTGAATGAAAAGGATCGGCGGGATGCCACCGAACCATCCGTGATCCGGTCTTGCAGCCTGTCCCCCGATACTTGCAGTCTGTCCCCCGATAGACGAGAGTGCAGTCATGGACCTGCACATTGAAACCGAGCTCGAGGAAGACGGCCGTTGGATCGCCGAGGTGCCGCAGCTTCCCGGCGTCCTGGCCTATGGAGCGACCGCCGAGGAAGCGGCAGCCAAAGCTGAGGTTCTGGCGCTCCGCGTGCTGGCCGAAAGACTAGAGCAGGGCGAAAGCAAGCCCCTCGACATCAATATTTCAATTGCGACCGCATGAGCAATTGGCCGTCCACCAAGGCACGGCGCGTTCTTTCAGCTCTCATGCGGATCGGATGGCACGTGAAGCGCCAGTCGGGCTCCCATCGCACGCTGTCGCGAGTCGGCTGGCCCGACTACGTCTTTGCATTTCACGACGGCGACGAAATCGGCCCGCGCATGCTGTCGCGCATCGCAAAGCACACAGGTCTGCGGCCACAGGACTTGTAACCGGCGCCGGCGCGAAGGGGGGCAGACCCCTCGCCTCCAACATTCTTCGCGACGCCAACGTGGCGTCCGACCCCCCTACTGCTGCTGGAACGGCAAGTCGGTATCGCCCGGCTTCGCTCCACACTGGGTGAGCATGCAGTGCACCTGGCCGCGGTGGTGCGTCTGGTGGTTGAACATGTGGGCCACCAGCAGCCCCTTCGGCTTGGTCACCTCGCGCTTGGCGGCACCGGAATACCAGGTGAGGTCGCCCGCGAGCCATTGCGGGTCGAGCTTGTCCGCCCAGCCGATGATGACCTCGTCGAACGCTGCGCGCTCGCGCTTGAGGTCCTCCCAGCGCTCGACCATAGCCGGCGAGTCGGGAATGCCTGCCGCCTTCGGCTTCGGCGTGCCGGCGAAGCGGCTCATCCACATCTGGTCGCCCCACAAGAGGTGGCTGAGCGTGCCATGGATGGAGCCGAAGAAGGCGCCGCGCTGCTGCTTGCGCACCTCGTCGCTCAGGCCGTCGGCCGCGCCGTAGAGGTTGCGGTTCTGCCAGCGGTTGTAGGCCGCCATGGTGCGCACGTATTCAGGCGTGAGCATGGACACCTCCGTTTGGACGCGCAGCGCGGATGGCAGTAAAGCAAATTTGCCGAGCGCGGCCAACGCCCGAGCCCAAGGGCCCGAGCCAAACGGCCAGGTCCGCGTTCTGACTCTTGCGGCCGGCGGCCGCGCATTGGAGGATGGGTCGTCATCGGTCGGTGGAAGGTGGGAGTCATGGTCATAATAGATGCGCAGGTGCACGCCTATGAACGCGACCACCCGGGCCGGCCCTGGGCCGCCGTTCTCCACGGCCCGCCGGAGGTCACCGGCGACGACATGGTGGCTGCCATGGACGCCGTCGGCGTCGACGGCGCGCTGCTGGTGTCGCCGTTCACGATGTACCGCTACGACGCCAGCTACGCCATCGACGTCCACGCCGCGCATCCCGGCCGGTTCGCATTGATCAAGCCGGTCGATCCGACCGATCCCGCGGTGGCCGATACGATCGCCGAGTGGGCGGCGAGGGATGGTACGGTCGCCATCCGGATCATGATGACTCGCGGGGTCTCGACCGACGCCGCCGACCCCGGCATCAACCGCGTTCTGGCCGCCGCCGCTCGACACTCCCTGCCGGTCAATCTCCTGTGTTGGGGGCGCCTGGAGCAGGTCGACCAGATTGCGGCCCGAAACCCCAACACGGTGCTGGTGATCGACCACCTCGGGCTGCAACAGCCGTTCGAGCGGCCGGTCCCTGCGGAGCCCTTTGCCGAACTTCCAAAGCTGCTGAAGCTGGCGGCCCACGACAACATCGTGGTCAAGATCACCGGGGCCTGCACGCTCTCGCACGAGCCGTTCCCCTACAACGACTTGTGGGATCCGCTCGGTCTCATCTTCGACGCCTTTGGCTTCGATCGCTGCATGTGGGGGACCGACTGGACCCGGGCGGTCGCGTTGTTGACGTACGAGCAGGGGGTCGAGTCGTTTCGCGTCACCGACCGCCTGTCCGACAGCGACCGGGCCGCGCTCATGGGTGAGACGCTGCAGCGGGTCTATGATTGGTCGCCGTCGAAAGCTTGATCGCCGATCTTGGTGGAGCTTCGCGTTCGGCTGCCAGGCCGCGCTGTGGGGAGAAGTGCTCAGCCGACGATCTCCGCGGGCCGGAAGACGAGGGCAATCTCGGTTGCCGCATTCTCCACGCTGTCGGAGCCGTGCACCGAGTTGCGCTCGATGCTCTCGGCGAATGCCTTGCGGATGGTGCCCTTGTCCGCCTTGGCGGGGTCGGTGGCGCCCATCACGTCGCGATAGGTCTTGACCGCGCTCTCGCCTTCCAGCACCTGCACCACGATCGGGCCCGAGGTCATGAACCGGACGAGATCAATATAGAAGGGGCGCGCCTTGTGCACCTCGTAGAACTTCTCGGCTTGCGCCCTGGTCCAGCGTACGCGCTTCTGGGCGATGATCTTGAGGCCTGCCTTCTCGATCAGGGCGTTGATGGCGCCGGTCTGGTTGCGGGCGGTGGCGTCCGGCTTGAGGATCGACAAGGTGCGCTCAACGGCCATGCGAGGCTCCGTCCGCTTGCGGTTTTGATAGGCGTGGCGCGGGGGTATAGCGCGCCGAGCGCGGCAGCTACAAGTCGGCAAGCGGTGGAAGACGGCGCCGCCCCGGCTAGGCCATCGTTGGCTGAGATGATTGACTGAGGGCCAACAATTACCTGAATTAAGAGGAACAAATGGGCACGTGCGGTAACGGCCGGTGCGCCTGCCGGGCAAAGCCCCCCAACAACGGCACCCGATCTGCCAGAATGACCTGATGCCAGCGCCATCCCCACAGAGCCAGTGGTATCTCGCCCGCGACGGCCAGCAGTACGGGCCGTTGTCGGAGCCCGAGCTGGCGAAGTTCATCGAGCTCGGACACCTGCAGCCGACCGACCTGCTCTGGCGCGAGGGTTTCCCGGACTGGCGCCCCGCCATGGTCGTCTTCCCCCCGCGCAAGCCGGCGATGGCGCGGCCTCCGCAGCCCGCACCTCCCCCGGGCAACGCCCCTCCGCGGCCCGCCGCCGGCGCACAGGTCCGCACGCAAGCCCCGGCGCGGCAACAACGCCCGAACCCCAAGGCAGGGGTGAGGGTGAGCTTGGGGCCGATGCACGTCGAGACCGCCGCGGGCTACGCCGAGGCGGACGAGCCCGAGCCTCGCGGCGGTGGGATGAAATGGATGCTGGTGGGGATCGTTGGCCTGGCCGTGCTGGGCGCGGTCGGCTGGTATGGCTACCCGCGCCGCGCCGCGCTTCTGGACCTCGTCTCGGATCTGCCGGCGAAAGTCTCCACCGGTCCCGTTGCAACGGGGGACCGCAGGGGCCTCGGGACGTCTCCGCTCATGGGGCTGAGCGGAACGCGGGCAACCATCGACGCGACGCTGCAGGCCACCCCCCTGTGGCGTGTCGTCAAACGCGAGTTCCCGGACTGGTACGCCGAGCGCGTCAAGGAGATCGCAGCGCTCGCTGCCCAGAACAAGAGCGAGGCCGAGATCGGCCAGCAGGTGGCGCGCGGGCTGGTTACGCTGCGCCGCCAGAATGTGAACCACGCGCTGGCCGCCGGCTTCCCGCAGCTGAAGGCCGTCGCCTCGACGTTCTACGAAAACCTGGTCCAGCTCAGGAAGGAAAGCGCCGACGCCTGTTTCGAGTTCATTTCCCAGGGCGAGGCGAGCCCGACCGTGGTGTCCCTGCTGCAGGGCTCCGCGCACACCGCGCATCTGCAGGCGCAGCTGACGGCCGTGTTCGAGGCAATCGCCGATGGGCGCAAGGCCGTGCGCAGCTATCCGCAGCCGGGCAAGAGCGACTACGACGCGCTGCAGGCCGATCTCAGCAAGCTCGGATGGACGCCGGCCGACATGCAGCTGTTCTCCGACGAGAAGGCCTTGGCCCGCGCCTCGCACGAAAAGGTGTGCCAGCTGGTGCAGGACTGGTTCGCCGCCCAGCTCGCCATCAAGGACCAGGACATGCAGCTGCGGCTGCTGGTGGACTCCTTGAAGCCCGTGGTTGCCGGCTGAATACTCGTCGCCGTGCGAGCTCTTCACGTGGCGCATGGCTGAACGCGTCTCAAGGGGCACACCGGCCGACCAAAATCGCGTGCCGTCGTTGCGGCGTCGCAAAGTCGCCGGGTTCGCGCCCTTTCTGACTGCCGCGCTTGTCGACGGCCGGTGTTGGCGGGCACCGGCGCCGATTGTCCGGACAATCGGCGGCGTCAAGGCGAGTCCAGAGTGGGCCGGCAAGGATCCATGGCCGGATGGCTCGCCTTGTTTTTTCTTCCGCGCACCCGCCGCGCGCGCACGCGCTGCGGCTCGCGCTCACGGAAAATATCAAGCGCCGCGTCCGGCTTACGCACGATTTCCCCAGGTGCGAGATTTACCGCAAGCATCGCGCGCTGCCCGGGGCTAGGGTCGCCGCCAGGGAGCCGGCTCGCCAAGGTTCAGCGGGGGAGCCGTCCGGCGATGAGCCGGGCACGAGCCGTCTCCCTCTCGCAAGCCGCCGGGTGCCGACAAGGCGCCCGGCTTTTTTTGTTGCTCCTCGCCCTGGCAGCCGCCACCATCGTGCTTTCCGCGGGGGCGGTCCCCCGCAGTGCCCTGCCGGGAGCCCTCGCCATGATGAAGCTGCACTCCAATCCCCTCTCGCCCTACGGCCGCAAGGTGAAGATCGCCATGGCGATGAAGGGCGTGAACGACAAGATCGAGATGGTCGCCACCGACACCAACCCCGCCGACGTCCCCGTGCTCAACAAGGCCAATCCGCTGGCCAAGATCCCGGCGCTGGTGCTCGATGACGGCACCGCCATCTACGACAGCCCCGTGATCTGCGAGTACCTCGACAGCCTGGCGCCGGCGCCTCCTCTGTTCCCCAACAGCGGGCCGCAGCGCTTCAAGACGCTGACGATGGGCGCGTTGGGAGACGGCATCCTCGATGCGGCGCTGCTGCTGGTCTACGAGAAGCGCTTCCGCCCGGAGGAGAAGTGGCACGCGCCCTGGCAGCAGCGCCAGCAGGGCAAGATCGACCGGGCGGTCGCCCATCTCGAGCAGCGCCCGCCGGCGTGGAGCGGCGGCCCCGACTACGGCCACCTGACGGTCGCCTGCGCGCTGGGCTACCTCGACTTCCGGCACGAGGGCAAGTGGCGGGCGAACAGCCCGAAGATGATGGCCTGGCTCGACCAGTTCGCCAAGGCCGTGCCGGCGTTCGAGGCGACGCGGCCGAAGGTGTAAAACTGGGCTTTTGGACAGCAATAGCTCTCTATCAAGCTGCGCGCTTCAGGAACTCGGCAACGCACCATAGGAATGTGCGATAGTTCTTGAAGCCGCCGATCTCGTCTGGCAGATGCTCGATCTCTTGAGCGAGAGCAGGAAGCCGCGTCGTGAACAACGCGAACGTGTCCGCCAATTTGGCTGGGCCCGGCAGCGGTCCGCCGGTGGGCGACACATCGAGGAAATCCCGCATGATACGTATGAGAGCGGTCGGCTCGCCGTGATGCGCATCCGGGTCATTGCCACCCAAATCGGAGAGATAGGCGGGGAGCCTGTAGGGCTCGGCCACCATGATCTTGATCCTGTCGGTCTTGTGGGCAGGTCCCCCAAAGCGCTTGGCCCCGATCGCCATTCCGAGCTCGAACGGCATGTTGAAGCGCGGCAGATCGTTCTCCTCGAGCTCGACGCGCGAGAGGTCGTGGATTGACCGCGGACATGCCCGCATCAGCTGAACGAGCTTGTCGAGGCGGATGTCGCCGCTGTCGTTCTCCTCGAGGGCGCAGCGAGCTCGGTAGCCGCAGGCGTAGATGGTGAAGATCAGGGCGTCGAAAAGCGGCGCGTAGTCGTCATCGAACGGTGCATTGACGAACACGTTGAGCCGTTGGCGTTTCACGCGCGCTTGTGACCCGCCAGAACGGTAGCGACTGCGCGACGAATCTCGCGCACCGTGGTGCCGCGCGGCTTGACCGGGGGATCGGCAATGCGCACGCCCATGAAGCGCCCCTCACTGCGCTTGGCCTTCAGGACCTTTCCAGATTTTCTGCGCTTGCCGATATGCTCTTTGCTCTTGCTCATTGGGTGAATTTAGCACAATCCGCAGCCGCATCAAAACCCGCACGGCCGCGCGCCCTGCGCCGCGCGTGGGGCCGCACCTCCGCTCAATACGACCGCGGCAGGCCCAGCACGTGCTGGGCGATGTAGGCGAGCACCATGTTGGTGGAGATCGGCGCGGTCTGGTAGAGGCGGCATTCGCGCCACTTGCGCTCGATGCCGTACTCGCGCGCGTAGCCGAAGCCGCCGAAGGTCTGCAGGCAGGCCTCCGCCGCCTTCCAGGCCGCATCGGCGGCCAGCATCTTGCCCATGTTGGCCTCGGCGCCGCAGTCGCGCGTCGCCTCGAACAGGGCGCAGGCCTTGCGCACCACCAGCTCGGCCGCCACGAAGTCGGCATGCGCGCGGGCGATCGGGAACGCGACGCCCTGGTTCTGGCCGATCGGCCGGCCGAACACGATGCGCTCCTTGGCATACTCGCAGGCGCGGCGGATGAAGAACTTGGCATCGCCGAGGCATTCCGCGGCGATCAGGATGCGCTCGGCGTTCATGCTGTCGACGATGTAGCGGAAGCCCTGGCCCTCCTCGCCGATCAGGTTCTCGGCCGGCACCTCCAGGTTGTCGAAGAACACCTCGCAGGTGTTGTGGTTGAGCATGGCGTCGATCTTCTTGATCTCGATGCCCTTGCCCTTGGCCTGGCCCTTGGCCTCGCGCAGGTCGACCAGGAACACGGAAAGCCCTTCCGACCTCTTTCTCACCTTGTCGGGCGGCGTGGTGCGCGCCAGCAAGAGCATCAGGTCGGAGTGCAGCACGCGGGACGTCCACACCTTCTGGCCGTTGACGATGTAGCGGTCGTTGCCCTTCTTCTCCGCCCGCGTCTTGAGCTGGGTGGTGTCGGACCCGGTGGTGGGCTCGGTGACGCCGAAGGCCTGCAATCGCAAGCTCCCCGAGGCGATGCCGGGCAGGTACTTCTTCTTCTGCTCCGCGTTGCCGTGCCGGAGCACGGTGCCCATGGTGTACATCTGGGCGTGGCAGGCTGCCGCGTTGCAGCCGGACTCGTGGATGGTCTCCAGGATGGCGCAGGCCGCCGACAGGGGCATGCCGGCGCCGCCGTACTCCTCTGGGACGAGCGCGCCGAGGTAGCCGGCTTGCGTGAGCGCGTCGACGAACGCGGTGGGGTATTCGCCGGCGTGGTCGAGCTTCACCCAGTAGGCGTTGGGGTACTGGTCGCAGATGCGCCGCACGCCCTCGCGGATCTCGGCCCAGCCGGGATCGAGGGGGATGGCGACGGGGGTTGCTTCGGTTGCCATATCAGCCATCCACGCGCGAACGGTCTGTTCGGATGCACGATGCGCACCGCGCAGGCCCTCCCCCTCGAGGGGGGAGGACGGAACGCCACGGGCTTAGCTCGCCCATCGCAACCGTCGACCCGACCGCCATCCGGCGAGCTAAGTCCGATGGCGTTCCTGGTGGGGGTGATGAGGCGCGTGGCGCGACACCCCCACCCCTCGAGGGGGAGGCGGAGCCCGGCCTTTGCGGTTGGCGCATGGAAATCATCGCCCCTTGTATCTCGGCTTCCTCTTTTCGTTGAACGCATTGATGCCTTCCTGGCGGTCTTCGGTGACGACCGTGCGGTAGTAGGCTTCGAGCTCGAAGGCGTAGCCGGAGTTGCGGTCGAGGTCGGTCGACTTGTCGATGGCCTTCTTGGCCTGGCGCACGGAGATCGGCGCGTTCTCCGCGATGCGGCGTGCCACGGCCAGCACCTCGGCCATCAGGTCGGCGTCGGGGCACACCTTGTTGACCATGCCCCAGGCCAGCGCCTGCTCGGCCGTGAAGGGGGTGCCGGTGAGGATCAGCTCCTTGGCGCGGCGCACGCCCACGGCGCGGGGGAGGTTCTGCGTGCCGGACGCGCCCGGCAGGATGCCCAAGGTCACCTCGGTCAGCGCGAAGCGGGCCGACTGCGCCGCGTAGACGAAGTCGGAGGCCAGCGCCAGCTCCATGCCGCCGGCGTAGGCCGCGCCGTTGACCGCGGCGACGATCGGGATCGGGCAGTCGTGAATGGCGCGCACCATCTGCTCGACGATCGCGTGCTGGCGGCGCCAGGCGACGTCGGTCATGCCCTTGCGCTCGCGCAAATCCGCCCCGCTGCAGAAGCCGCCAGGCGCGCCGGTCAGCACCAGGCAGGCCGCCGCGTCGGGGTCGATGTAGAAGCCGGCGAAGCAGTCGCGCAGCTCCTGCATCATCGCCGTGTTCATGGCGTTGCGCACCTCGGGCCGGTTCATGGTGATGGTCCCCACCCGGTCCGGGCCGATCGCGACCTGCAGCGTCTCGTAGTCCATGCCTGCCTCGACTCAACGCAACTCGCAGCCGGTCGTCCCCGCCGCTCAGCTCAAAAAATCCTCGGGCGTCTTGCCCTTGCCGTTGCCCTTCTTGTCGGCCTCGGCCTCGCGCAGATAATCCTCGGTGGTGCGCACGCGCGGCCGCGGCGCGCCCCGCATCGGGTCCTCACCCGCCTCCGCCACGGTGACGATGCGGCAGGTGTCGCACATCTGGATCAGCCGCAGCTGCGCCTCGGTCTGGAACATCGCGTGCCTGCCCTTGAGCCGGGCGAGCACGCGCTCCACCGTCGACCTGGTGCCGAAGGCCTTGCCGCAGCTGACGCAGTGGAACGGCTCCTCGGCCTTAACCATTTCCGGCGACATGGCGGCGGGGGGGAAGTTGTAGCGCGGCTCGAGCCGGATCACCTTCTCCGGGCAGGTCGCCACGCACACCCCGCACTGCACGCAGGCGCTTTCCGTGAACGACAGCTGCGGGCGCTCGGGATGGTCGGAGAGCGCGGCGACCGGGCACGCGCCGACGCAGGCGAGGCACAGCGTGCAGCCCGCCACGTCGACGTGGAGGCGGCCATAAGGCGCGCCGGGAGGCAGGGCGATGATGTCGGCAGGCACGGGCGCGGAGGCCTTGAGCTTGGCCAGTGCGGTACGGGCGATGTCGCGCTTGGAGCCGATGGCGGTGAACGCCTCGGGTGCGGGCAGCGGCAGCTGCGGCAGGGCGTAGAGCATGGCCTCGAGCGCATCGGGATCGCGCTCGCTCGAGATGTGCAGGCGCGGAGCACGATGGCCTAGCCCATCGAGGAACGCGCCCATCAGCGCGATCTGGCCCTCGAGCGCGGCAAGCTCGGCCGGGTGCTCGGGCGGCGCGAGGGCGACGATATGCTCGGCGCCGTACGCGAGCGCGGCGGCGAGCGCGTCGTGACCCAGCTGCAGCACGGAAAAGAGCGACAGCGGCAGCACGTGGGGCGGCAGGCCCCGGCCCAGCCGCGCCATGGCGGCGATCAGGGGGCTCCCATGCTTCTCGTCGTGCAGCAGCACGATGGGGCGCTGCCCGCCCGCCGCGCGATAGGCCTTGAGCAGCACGCCGAGGCGTGCCACGAGATCGGCGCGTTGCGGGTAGGCGTAGCTGACGGCGCCGGTGGGGCACACCGCGCTGCAGCTGCCGCAGCCGCCGCACAGCGCGGCATCGATGGCGACATGATCGCCGTCAGGCGTGATGGCGCCGGTGGGGCAATGGTCGAGGCAATTGGTGCAGCCGACCTTGTGGCTGCGGGCATGCGCGCAGATGCCGGCGTCGTAGGTCACGTAAAGCGGCTTCTCGAACTCGCCGACCAGGTCCGTGACCTTGAACATGCCCCGCGCGATCGCCGCGGGATGGTCGGGATCGACATGCATGTAGCCGTCGCGGCGCTGGCCATCGGCAAACAGCGGCTCGGCCCCGGACATGTCGAAGATGATGTCGCATCCCGACCGCGCGCCGTTGCGCGGCAGCACGAACTCCAGCGCACCCCTGGAGGAGGGCAGCATCGGCGCGTAGCCGTCGACCTCGATCTCGAAGGCACCCAGATGCCCCGTCGCCGTGCGGATGCGGCCCTTGTAGATCGGCACCGAGACGATGCCGGGGGGAAGGGCGTCCTCCGGGTCGCTCAACAATACAGTGACGCTCAGGCGGTCCGACAGCTCGGCCGCCACGTCGAGCACCGCCTGGCCGCGGCCGTAGACCAGGCACACCCCGCCCGACTTCAAGGTCGTGACGCCGGTGGGCTTGGCCACGTGCGCCGCCTCGGCCAGCAGCGCCGCCATCTTCGGCAGGGCGGCGGGCTTGGCCGCACACCAGCCGGCCCGCTCGCGGATGTTGGTGAACGTGAGGTCGGCCTCCCCCTCGGTCTTTTCCGCCGCCACCTCGCGGAACAGCGGCGCCTCCTGCGTGCAGGCGACGTGCAGCCGAGCGCCCGATTTCAGCGCCTCCTCGTAGAGGCCGATCTGGCCGCGGCAGAGCTCGGAGTGCACATGCAGCGGCTCGCCCAGCCCCAGTGCCTCGCCCAGGCGCTTGCCGTCGATCTCCATGGTGCGCTGGCAGTTGCAGACGAGCAGCCGCTGGCGTCGGGCTGGGGCTGTCATGGCCTCTCCATAGCGGGCGCGCAGGGCCAAGGCGAGCCCCCGCGCCGCCGGCCTGAGTTTATAGGCAGTGGACCGCCGGCCAAAGCCTATATAATGGGCTGGCGCCCTTTTGCTCACGCCGGCAGGGGCAACTGGAGGCACAGACGCGATGGACCGGGTCTTGTCGATTCCGCTGGGCGTGGTGATCGCCCGCGAGAGGATCGATCATCCCTGGCAGGAGTATGCGTGGCGGCCGGTCAGCGTGTTTCTCGGTGCGCCCGAGGTCGGCGAATGGCGCGAGCTGCGCCGGGACGCGACCTCCGTCCAGTATCACGCGGCCACCCTGCCGCTGGAGCTGCATCCCAAGGACACCCTGGGCTACCAGGCCAACCTCGCCGAGGAGACGCCGTCGGTCTACGCGGTGCTGCGCGAGGGGGGTGCGGGCGACGCGGCCGTGCATGTGGCTCTCATCACGGCCTCTGCGCACGAGGCCGAAGCCTACGGGCACGGCAACGAGGAGATCGTCGGCGCCGTGGCCATGCCGGAGCCGCTGGTCGAGCTGGTCGCGGCGTTCGTGGCCGAGCACCACGTGGACGAGCCCTTCGTCAAGCGGCAGCGCCAGAAGCACCATCGGGCCGAGGAGCACAAGTTCGGCCAGGAGCCGATTGCCGACCTGCGCCGGCGCCAGCCCGGGACCCGCGACAATGAATGAGGAAGAGCCGTTCCTGAAGCGCTGGTCGCGGCGCAAGATCGAGGCCAAGGAGGGCCCCGACAAACCCGACGCGGCGCCGGAGGTCGGGGCCGATGCGCGGTCAGCGATCGGCGAACCGTCAGGAGATGCGCGGTCCGGGCGGGAGTCGCGCCAGCTGACCGAAGCCGACTTCGCCGACGTCGATTTCGATGCGCTGGATGCCAAGTCGGACTACACGCGCTTCTTAGGCCCCGGCGTGCCTGATGCCATCAAGCAGAAGGCGCTGCACAAGCTGTGGGCCTCCGACACGATCTATTCGCAGATCGAGCCCCTGCAAGAGTACGCCGGCGACTTCACCGACGCGGCCGTGGCCGTTCCCGCCGGCACGCTCAAGACGGCCTACCGGGTCGGCAAGGGTTTTATGACCGACGAGGAGGTGGCCGAGTGGGAGAAGCTCGGCCACTCCCCGGCCGAGGCCAAGATCGCGGCCGAGCCGGCGCCTCACGACGCGGCGGCAGGGGCGGTTGCGGCCGCAGTGGCCACCTCGGACCCTCCAATCACGGTTGCCACCGAGCTCGCCGACCAGCCGGAGGTGCACGCGCTGATCCGCCAGTCGGATACCTATTTCACTGAGCTTTACCCGGCGGCGAGCAACCACCTGGTCGACGTGGCGGCGCTCAGCGAGCCCAACGTGCGCTTCGTCGTGGCGCGCCGCGGCGGCGCCACCGTCGGCTGCGGAGCGCTGGTCATCGGTGCCGACGGCGAGGCCGAGCTCAAGCGCATGTTCGTCTCCCCCGAAGCGCGCGGCCGCAAGATCGGCAGCCTGATCCTCGATGCGCTGGAGGCGGCGGGCAAGGCCGAGGGCGTGCGCGTCATCCGCCTGGAGACGGGGGTGCGCCAGCCCGAGTCCCTCGCCCTCTACCGCCGCCACGGCTACACCGAGCGCGGGCCGTTCGGGGCGTACGAGCGAGACCCGCTCAGCACGTTTTTCGAGAAATGGATTGGGTGAGGATGGACGGTGGGGTCAGACCCCTACTCTCTCGCCCGAGAAACATAAACAGTGTGGCCGTAGGGGTCTGACCCCGTCTTCCAGCTCAATACCGATACGTCTCCGGCTTGTACGGCCCGTTCGGCGGTACGCCGATGTAGGCCGACTGCTTGTCGTTGAGCTTGGTCAGCTTGACGCCGATCTTGTCGAGGTGGAGCCGCGCCACCTTCTCGTCGAGGTGCTTGGGCAGCGTGTAGACCTCGCGCTTGTACTTGCCGGGGTTGGCGAAGATCTCGATCTGCGCCAGCGTCTGGTTGGCGAACGAGGACGACATCACGAAGCTCGGGTGCCCCATGGCGTTGCCGAGGTTCACCAGCCGGCCTTCCGACAGGAGAATGATCCGCTTGCCGTCGGGGAACTCGACCTCGTCGACCTGCGGCTTGACGTTGTGCCACTTGAAGTTCTTCAGGCCCGCGACCTGGATCTCGCTGTCGAAGTGGCCGATGTTGGCGACGATGGCGCGATGCTTCATCTTCCGCATGTGCTCGACCGTGATGACATCGACGTTGCCGGTGGCGGTGACGAAGATGTCGGCGTGGGGGGCGGCGTCGTCCATGGTGACGACCTGGTAGCCATCCATGGCGGCCTGCAGGGCGCAGATCGGGTCGATCTCGGTGACCTGCACGCGGGCGCCGGCCCCGCGCAGCGATTCGGCCGAGCCCTTGCCGACGCCGCCGTAGCCGCACACCACGGCCACCTTGCCGGCCATCATGACGTCGGTCGCGCGCCG
>ORMF012152339.1_pt1 | contig 26224 bp, 17 predicted proteins | sample 1779871 | NCBI WGS metagenome assembly ORMF01 (sample SAMEA104232316, study PRJEB22302) | groundwater metagenome | biome: forest; feature: aquifer; material: groundwater | place: USA | collected 2011-08-07 | depth 5.4 m | reverse complement strand
TTTGGAGTGCGCCGGCAGAGGGCGGGGGACGGCGCTACAGATTTATTGAACATACGCAGGAGCCAAACCGCTGTAGCCGCTCGGCTCTGCCGGCGCATTCGAAACACGTACTCAGTCTCGTTTATTGCGCTGCTGGCCTTTGTTCTGACGTGCGGTGGTTCGCTCATGGGTTGTCGCAAGTCCCCATTAGGGGCTCGCGAGACGACGCTGTCCGTTGACTTCGAGATCTCTCCTCAACCGCCGCGCGCCGGCCCCGCCACGATCACTTTGAGAATTTCCGGCAGCGATGGCAAACCGATGAGCGGTGTCAGCGTCCGCTTGGAAGGAAACATGACCCATGCGGGTATGGCGCCGTCATTCGGCACTGCCGAAGAGATCTCTCCCGGCAGATATCGCGCTCCGTTTGATTTTTCGATGGGCGGCGATTGGATCATCCTCGTTCATCTAACGCTGCCGAATCGCGAGAAACTGGAAAGGCAGTTTGACGTCAAGGGAGTCCAACCAGGCTGACCACGTTGTCCAGGCAAACGCTCCATCCTTCATCCGAATCGCGCCCTGATTCACCTCAGTTTGATTTGCTGCGGTTGCCGTTGATCGGGCGCTTACTTCACTGGCGCCATGCGCGCACATTGCTCCAGATTCCTTTGTTGATGGTTTCGGTTGCGATGATCCTGCACGGCCTGTTCGGGCCGGCGCTGGCACCGAAAAATCTGGCGACGACGCTGAGTTGGGTTCACTTTCGCGGAGCGCTGGTGTTGATTCTGCTGATAGCGGGCAACTTCTTTTGCCTGGCCTGCCCGTTCATGCTGGTGCGCAACTTCGCGCGCAAGTTCTTTAAACCCGTGCGCAACTGGCCACGATGGTTGCGCAACAAGTGGCTTTCATTAAGCCTGTTTGTTGCGATCCTCTTCGTCTATGAACTCTTTGATCTGTGGTCGGCGCCGTGGTGGACCGCGGCGCTAATCATCGCGTACTTTCTGGGCGCGCTGGTGGTCGACATTCTTTTCAAACACGCCTCGTTCTGTAAGTTTGTTTGTCCGATAGGCCAGTTCAACTTTGTCGCTTCCACGCTTTCTCCGCTTGAGGTGAAGATCCGAGACAATGACGTTTGCACCAGTTGTCGCACGAAGGATTGCATCCGGGGACAACGCGAGCCTGCATCAGATTTGGTCGTGATCCAACGCGGATGCGAACTGGCACTCTTTCTACCACGAAAGACTGGCAACATGGACTGCACGTTTTGCCTGGACTGCATTCAAGCCTGCCCGCACGACAACATTGGCATACTTGCCAGAGTGCCCGCCGAAGAGCTAACCGTAGATCCAATGCGATCAGGCGTCGGCTTCTTCTCGCGCCGGAAAGATCTCGCAGCGCTCACCCTGGTGTTTACTTTTGGGGCATTGCTCAATGCGTTTGCCATGGTCAGTCCGGTGTACGCGCTCGAAAGTTCCGTCGCGAGTTTCTTGCACGTCAATAGTGAAGCGCCGGTGCTCGCTCTTATTTTTGCCCTATTCCTGGTTCTGGAACCAGTCCTGTTAGTAGGATTGGCGGCGTGGTTGACGCAGGTTTGGGGAGGCAAGAGAGAGGGTTTGTTAGCCATTGCCGTGCGGTACTCCTACGCGCTGGTGCCGCTTGGGTTCGGCATCTGGCTGGCACACTATGGTTTTCATTTCCTAACCGGGCTCTACACGTTAATTCCGGTAATGCAAAGCGCGGTCGCAAGCGTAGGCTGGTCCGTCCTGGGCGAACCTCGGTGGGACCTGGTGGGTCTTCCCAGGAATGTGGTTCATGCGTTCGAGTTCGGAATTCTCGGACTGGGATTGGTTGGCTCGTTATTGGTGAGTTATCGTCTTGCGGAAGCGGAGCGGGCGCCTCATCCGTTTAGAATCTTCGCTCCATGGGCGAGTGTGTCACTGATTCTGTGGGCGGCGGCGGTCTGGTTGATGTCTCAGCCAATGGACATGAGGGGCACGCTGCTGGGTGGCGGGTAGATCCCGCGAAGCAGTTACAGACGCTCAGAGTTCAAGCTTTGGCTTGCGCGCTCCGCAAGACACAACCTATTCGGAAGTAGCAACCCGAAGGTTGAACTCTGAACACCACTACCGCAACCGGCTACCAGATCGCGTTTAGGAAGATGATCCTTTGCACATACAGGAGAATGAACTCGTGGTCGAGACTACCTTGGGCGTTAACATTCGTGCTGTTGTTGACTCCCGCGACGGCCAGCGCGCACGACGGTCCGCCGTTTCCGATAGTTATGGATCAGAAGGTTGGACCCTGCGTGATCTCTGTATGGGCCGATCCGGACGTCGGCACCGGTACGTTCTTCATCATTGTGGACGCGCCTTCCGGCAGCACCATTCCGGCTGATCTAAACATTCAGGTCGGCGTACAACCTATCAGCGGACGGCTCGCTGAAGCTTTCTATTCGGCACAACGTCAGGACCTTCGCGGTCAAATCCAGTACAAAGCGTCAGTCCCTTTTGACGCCCAGGAACTTTGGCGGGTCCGCGTTCGGCTGCAGAGCGCACAAGGCAGTGGTGAAGCAATGGCGACGGTCGAGGCTACTCCGCCGGGATTCGGCCGGTGGGACCTGCTGGTGTATCTCTTGCCTTTCCTGGCGGTCGGTTTCTTGTGGTTTGTGGCGATCGTGCGCAAGCGCTCGCGGAGGAGCCCGACGCAGGCAGGTGGTTAGCCGGATCAAGGTAACGCTACGTCATCGATGGTGTGCAAGTTCTTCAAGCGACGAGTCGAAAGAAGCCAAGGCGGCGCTCACCATGGCTTCGAAGATCTGATCATCTGTACAGTGTGCCCGGTGGAGTCCATCGATCATCTCCAACTAAAGTTGGACATAAAATTCAATCGTCGGGCTCGTGACAGGCACGGACCCGGATGGTACTTTACCCGCGTTGCAGACAGTTAGTGGTCCCTGGCTGGGGCGCATTAGGGGGCAGTTCCTTCCTACACTTGTTGCCAACGACCGAAACCCTTGAAGTGCCAGTTAAGTAACCAGCCGGGACCAACCTCCTTCCAAATTGAACGAGCGATCATTGCTGATTTCAGAGCTTTTAATTCGCTGGTCCGCTGAGCGCAAGCTCTACTCCGGACCTTTTTTCTTGACTTGATCTCGCAGGGTTTTCTGGTTTCGCTACTGAGGATTAGGTCACAAATCATTTCTTCAAGAGGAAATTGCAGATGAACGCACACAAGCCCTCCAAGGCCGCGAATCGCTACAGATTCTCACATGCGATTTTGTTGAGTGCCACAATTTGTTTGTCTCTGGGTTGGTTTTCATCGAGCAAGGCGCAGCAAGCCGCCACTGCCACCCTCAGCGGCCGAGTCTTGGATCCCAACCAGGCAGTAGTAACCGGAGCACAGGCAACTGCTTTGCAAAAGGCCACTGGCATCGCCAGGTCAACCATAACAAACTCAGACGGCGTGTTTGTCCTGACGAACCTGCCCGCCGGTGAATATGAAGTGAAGATCCAAGCCGCTGGTTTTGTCCTTAAGCAACTTGACATCACTCTTCAGGTGGGCCAGAACGAATCCCTTAATAGCACCTTGAGTATTGGCGGCCCCAGGGTAGATACCCAAATGATTGAAGCTGATCGGCTCGCCGCTATCAGTACAGAGTCCTCAGTCGTTGATGGGGTAGTCAGCAAACGGGAGATCGACGGCCTGCCTCTCAACGGCCGTAACTTCCTCGAATTAGCATTGTTAATTCCCGGCAATAGCCCCGCGCCCAATTTCGATCCTACGAAGAGCAATACCGTAGTGATTTCCTCTGCCGGTCAACTTGGCCGGGGCGGAAATGTAACCGTTGATGGCGCCGACGACAATGACGATGTCGTGGGCGGACAAGTCCAAAACATTTCGCAGGACGCAGTGCAGGAGTTTCAAATTGCGACCAACAGATTCTCCGCGCAGCTAGGCCGTTCTGGTTCATCCGTGATCAATATCGTCACCAAAGCCGGCACTAACTCGTATCACGGCTCAGGCTCGGTCTACTTTCGCGACCGGAAGCTGCAAGGTTTACCGGCAACCTTCAATCGTGGCCTGGGCCAAACTCCGCCGTTTGACCGCGAACAATATGGATTCACCCTGGGTGGTCCCATAAAGAAAGACCGGGCATGGTTCTTTGGCTCATTTGAATATCGAAATCAGAATGGCGCGGCGCTGGTGGGCGCACGAGATCTGGCGACTCGGACAATCAAGCGGACTTTTGCGGCAGCGCCGCTCCATGATCTGCTGAGCACCGAACGCGTCGACTGGCAACCGAGCGCTTCCGATCACGTATTCTTTCGCTATTCGCTACAACGCGAAGACGACGTTGCCGCCAGCACGTTGGATCGCGCTATCGGTTCTGCTTCTCAGCGTCAGGCCAGCACCAACAACACGCATTCGCTTCTCGCAAACTACACCGGCGTGTTGAATCCCCGGGTCGTGAATAGTTTCACCTTTAGTTTCGGCACGTTCTTTAACGACATTGAGCCCATCACCCCCGGACCGCAGCTTACCTTTCCCAGCATTCAGGACGGCGCGTCGTTCCGTGTGCCGCAGGGCACGAAACAGCGCCGGATCCAGGCTAGCGATACTCTTTCGATGGTTCGGGGCAATCACACACTGAACTTTGGCGGCGAGATTCAACGCGTGAGAGGCGACTTTGATCTGCGCGTCTTCCAAACCGGACGCATTGAAATGATCGAAGACTTTCCGGACTTCGATCGCAACGGCGATGGAAAGGTTGACGATAGCGATCTGCTCTTCGCCGTCACCTTGCGCAGCGGCAAGCCCACTCAGCCTCTTCTGATTCCGGATGCCAGTAACACTTATTTCGCGGGATTCATTCAAGACGATTGGCGCTTGCGCCCCCAGCTCACAGTGAATGTCGGCTTGCGATACGAACTGGACACCGATGTCAAAAACATCAGCCGCACGAGTCAGCTGAATCCGATAATCCTGCCGTTCCTGCATGGGAAGCGAGGGAAGGACACTAACAACTTCGGCCCTCGCGTCGGGTTTAATTACGCGACGAAAGACGGGCACATGAGCATTCACGGCGGGTATGGCATCTACTACGACCGCATAACGTTGGAGCTTCAATCATTGGAGCGTGGTCTGGATGGCAGAGCGCTTCCGATTGAAGTGAGAGCTGGCCCCCTCCTCTATATCCAGGGGAACCCTTTCGATCCGATCATGGGTAAGTTCCCGCCGGGAGCGCCGACCTTGGCCAACCCGTTTACAGGCTTTATCCTCACGGGCGCAGGAGCAGCAGGCATCAACATCATCGATAACGCCATGCAGAATCCGATGGTGCAACAGACGAATCTCGGCATTCAGCGAGAGTTTGGCCGTAACTACGTGCTGCGTGCGGATTACCTGCATAACTTTGGCACACACTTCATTATTGGCCGGACCATCGGCAGTGTGTTCAATCCCGTCGTGGGCGGCCCGGACTCGGTTACGAATTTGGAATCGAGCGTTAAGACAAAGTATGACGGTTTACTGCTGAGCGTCGAGAAGCGCTTCGCTCATCGCTATCAATTTCGCGCCTCTTACACTCTCTCTAAAGCATTCAACTACGCGAACGACGATCAGATCCCCTTTTCCAATGGACCGCTCAACCCGAACAATCTGAGTTTGGAATACGGACCGACACCGAACGATCAGCGCCATCGCTTCACCTTCTCCGGTGTTTGGGATTTACCGGCCGGCATCCATCTCGCCCCGATCTTTACGCTTGCTTCGGGAGTGCCGATGGATATTCTCGTGCCCGGTGGGGGCGAGCGAATTCCACAGTTGCAGCGCAATGCGGGTGGCCGTTTGTTTCATAACGGAGCAGAGTTGAACGCTTTTCTCAGGCAGATAAATGCCGCTGGCGGATTTGGCGGGCAGCCTTTGCCGTTGGTTTCTGATAGCGCTCGCTTTAGTGACAGCTTTAATTCGTTTGATTTACGCGTCTCGAAAGTCTTTCGCGTCGGAGAGCGCGTGAAGATCGAGCCGCTGGTAGAAGTCTTCAATCTCTTCAACATCACAAATGTGCTGGGCGTTTCAAAGTCTAACTATTCAGGATTCTCGAATGTGCTCGTACGGGACAGCAACGATCCGACCAGCGTTGGATTTCTGCGTTCATCGAGTTTTGGTCAGCCCGTCACTACAGCTGGCGGCGTGTTTGGCTCAGGCGGGCCGCGCGCATTTCAGTTTGCGGCGCGCGTGACGTTCTGAAGCGCGACTTTGCGATGGCTCGCGACGGACTTTTCATTCCCGCGGCTACTGCTATTCACTCGCGCTACGGAACACCTGTTTCGTGACCGCCGGCGTTGTAAGGCCTGTTAGTTTGCCGTCACCGCAGGCCAAGAGCTTCCGTAACACCTAGAGAACAAGATTCTTATGACATGGATCAAGACGGTTCCAGCCTCCGAAGACGAGAACGTACGAAATGCTGCTGAGGGCCAACGACATCTCTACCCAATCGAGTATGCGACGCCGGTTCATCCCACGCTCGATGGCGAGACCGCGGGAATTGTTGAGTCGCACAGCCTGATTCCCGACGCTCTTTTTCACGCGTTCGCGACTTACGGCTCTTTGCTGTCGCCGGACCTGCCCTTAAAACGCCATCAGCACGAGATGATCGCGACTATGGTCTCAGTCACGAACCGGTGCCACTATTGAATTGAATCTCACGCAGAGTTTCTGCGTCGCGTTACCTTGGACGGCGAGATGGTCAGGGCGTTGGAAGAAAACTATAAGACCGCCCCGATCACTGAGCAGGATCGCGTCATGCTCGATTACGTGGTGCAGGTGACAAAGGATGCAACGCGTATCTCGCCCGCGGACCATGAACGCCTGCGCGCCGTCGGCTTTGACGACAAAGGCATCCTGCAGATCACCTTGATTGCTTCATGGTTTAACTACATCAATCGCGTCGCTGACGCCCTGGGAGTTGGTAGACCAGACGCTTAACTGGTGCGTACGGTAGACGCGTGCTCTTAGGTCATTTCTTGGGTGGTGTGGGTTGCGGCGACGGTGTCGCCGCTGGTTTGGCAAAGACTATCGGCGTCGCGGATAAAATCCCCTTACCTTCCTGGACCGTCAACGACTGGTTCGCCTTAATGTCCGAGATGGTATCCCTCGCACCGCTGGGCCAAACGATTTCCAAACTTACGACCTTGCCATCCTCAGGAGCACCCAGCCCGAACACGAGCGGCAGTTCGCTTTGCGAGCAATAACTCGATCCGGTCTTGACCATGCTGAAGAGTTTGGCGCCTTTCGCTGTCTTCAAAGTGATCTTCGCTCCAATGCCGTCGCGATTTGACCTGGTGCCGACAGTCTTGACCCGCAGCAGATCATTCTGATTGGCGTTTTCGTTTCGCAGTAACCGAGCGGGTTGGTTGTTGGAGGTGATCAAGAGATCAAGATCGCCATCGTTATCGAAATCACCATAGGCTGCACCCCGGCCGACGATGGCTCGCTGCAAAGCGCGACCGAGTTTTCCCGTCATCTCTTCAAACTTCTTCTTGCCCTTGTTGTGAAAGAGATGCGGCGGCTGCGCGTATTTGACGTTCGGCTGCACCACGCTGATGTCGTCGGACACGTGACCGTTCGCCGCGAACACATCGAGCAAACCGTCAAGATCATAATCGAAGAAGAAAACCGCAAACGTCAGAGACTGCGCGGACATCTTGCCGATGCCCGAGTTGGGTGCTTCATCAGTGAAGAGGCCCTTACCATCGTTGTTATAAAGCGCCATGCTCTCGTTTGTGAAATTCCCCAGGACGATACCCTGTCTGCCGGATCCATCATAATCCCCGGCATCGACACCCATGCCAGCGCGCGCTGTGCCGGCTTCACTAAAGGCTACACCCGCCGGGACAGCTTCGTCGGTAAACGTGCCATTCCCGTTGTTCTTGTAGAGTTTGTTTGGCTCGGTATCGTTGGCGACGAAAAGATCCATCCATCCGTCGTTGTTGTAATCGAGCAGCGCCACGCCCAGTGATTTGCTCGTTGGGTCGCTAAGCCCTGCGCGCTGCGTGACATTTTCAAAAGTGCCGTTACCTTTGTTGTGATAAAGCGTGGAGCTCTGGCCCTTGTATGATTGAGGCGTACAGTAAGATTTGTTCTTCCCATCGAGTGAACAGAATTGATCCTTCTCGACGGACCAATCGACATAGTGTGCCACAAAGAGGTCAAGCTTGCCGTCGTTGTCATAATCAAACCAAACCGCACTGGTGGAAAAGCCTGGATCGCCAACGCCAGCTTTAGCAGTGGCGTCGGCGAAGGTGCCGTTGCCCAGATTGCGAAAGAGATGATTTGCCCCGACGCAGGTTATGTAAATATCTTCATTCCCATCATTGTCATAGTCGGCGACAGCGACTCCGATGCCATACATTTCGACAGCCAGGCCCGCTTGTCGCGTGACATCCGTGAAGGTGCCGTCTTTATTGTTATGGTACAGCGCGAGAAAAGACTTGCCGGTTTTGTGTTCGGGCCAGTCCATGGAATTGACGAGCAGAATGTCCTGCCAGCCGTCATTGTCATAGTCAAGAAAAGCGCATCCTGCACCGAGGGTTTCCGGGAGATACTTTTTTCCAAACGCTCCGCTGTTGTGTTTGAAATGAATGCCCACCTGGGCCGTCACGTCCGTAAACTCGATCGGACCAGACGGGCGCGGCGGTGTCGGGCTCGCCGATGGTAGTGGCGTCTGGCTGGCTAGTTCGGTAGCTGCGCCGGTATTGGTAGTTGATGCCGGCTGCTTGCAGGATGAAAACAGAAACAACGAAATGAATAGAAAGCAGAAGATAACTGAGCTACGTCGCATTTAGGAATAAACTTTCTCTGTTGGGTTTAAGAGCCGAGTAACCAAATGATTCTGGAACGCAAACTGTTAGTTTGCGCGCGGCCTTGCGAGCTTGCCGGCTCTTCATAAACAAAACCGGGCTCGATCTCGCCACCGCCCTGCTGGAGCCGCTCATTACGCTTTCGCCGTCGCGGCCATTGCCGGGCGGCGCGAATCCCACCAGATCTCGAGCAGGTTGGCCGCGGGCCCAACAAAGAACAAGGCGAAAATAGGAGCGTACACAACCTGATCCAACCGAAGCACAAACTCGGCCAGAGCAACGCAGAACGCGACCACGCACTGTCCCGTCTTTGAGCGAACCGTCGTCTTCGGATCGGTAATCATGAAGAACACGAACAGTTGATACATTGGCCCGGTGATCGGCGCCACCTCTGCCTGCCAGGGATCGCCGGTGATCCAACTTCGCAGGAACGCAAACAAAAAGAACGAGACGACGTACGTGGCACTAATATGAAAACGACGCGCGCGCCAGATGATGATCGAGCCCAGTACCCAGATAACCAAAAGGGACCAGTAGTTATTACCCCACTGAATACTCAGAACCGCCATGGTCTCCGGAGCCAGGAAGAGTAACACCGCGATGCCAAAGTTTGACGGGTTCCAAATGTGGCGCCCCTTCACGCGCAGCACATACTTCGACATTATCGAAATCGCGCTACACAGCGCATAAGGCCAGTAAGCAGGCGAGCGAACCAGAATACCCACGCTGATTCCGGTGATATAGGCGCTGGCCAGATTGAGCCACTTGCCAAAGAAAATACGACCGAGAATCAATTCGGTAACGAGCGCCACGACGATTGCCAGGGCGGTCTTTCTATAGCTTTCCAGGATGCCGTATGAGAGATGGCCGATCAGCAGGATGCAGGAAATAAAAAGAGGAGCGACGTAGCGATTATCGAAACGGATGCGGCGACGCGCCGGTACTTCGATAAGTGGAGTGGTCGTGGCTTCCGTCCTCGACTGACTCATGCCGCCTCCTTAATCCTATTTACCTGGCCCATCAGCGGTTTATCGATGGTTTGGACTTTTCCCGACGGCCAGCGAATCACGGCCTTCTCTATTTGCGGATTCCTGCCCAAACCAAAGTGGAGCCGCCTTTGGTTTTCGCCACAGAAGCCACTGCCGCCGGAAACGGTCTGCACTTGTTGTTTACCACTCCAGAAAAGTTTGACTTCGGCGCCGAGTGCGCTGCGATTGCTGGCAGTGCCTTCCAATTCAAAGTCGATCCACTTGTTCTCTGGGGTGACTGTGTTCTTGTAGATAAGCAACGGCCCACGCTGGTTGGCGACGATCACATCGAGCACGCCGCGATTCCACAAATCGGCGAATACTACTGACCGTCCATCGTAGGTATCGGCCGCGCCGACCGCCTGCGCCACGTCATTGAATTTGCCCGCGCCGTCGTTTACCCAGACACGCTTTTGCTGATAGCCCGACAAGCTGCGCCCCTCCATCGCCGGCCAGTTACTGGCGTCGCCGATAATGGCGCTGTTGCCGCCGGCGACTTTCGAAAAGTCATACCAGTAACTCCTGTTTCGGTCCGCTGAAACGTAGCCGTTCGTCAAATAGAGATCGAGCGTTCCGTCGTTGTTTAGATCGCCGAACTGCATCCCCCAGCTCCAGCCGCCCATTTCAACACCTAACGCTCGCGCGAGATTTTCATAGCGCAGGCCATCGCCCGACGTGCCTTCCTGCGGTACCCAGAGGTTGTTGCCTTGAATGAGCACACCGTCTTCAGAAATGTTCGAGACATAGACCGCATACTTGCCCTGATTAAAGACGTCGCCAAACGCGGCTGTCATGCCGCTCTTCGGCGCGAAGCCAACACCGGTCTGTTCGCCCACCTCGCGGAACTGTTTACCGTTATTGAAATACAGCTCCGAAACCCCGTAGTCGTTGGCAACGAAGAGATCCTGGTGGCCTGATCCTCTCAAGTCGGCGGCCGAAGCAGCGAGGGCCCAGCGCCGGCTGTTGATTCCGAGTCTCGCGCTAACCTCCTCAAACTTTCCGCCGCCGAGGTTGTGGAACAGATACTTGCGTCCGCCGTTCTTTGCATATTCGAAGCTCTCGGGCATCATGCGAGTGGTCTTCAAGTGCCATAGATCGACATCTTCGGAATAATAGCCACCAACGAAAAGATCAAGCAGACCATCGCCATCATAGTCAAACCAGATCGCGGTGTTGGCGTTCACCCACGCCGGCAGTCCGGCCTGTTCAGTCACACGCGTGAAATGCTTACCACCATCGTTGTGAAACAACTCTGGCCGGCCCCACTTGTACACAAAGAGATCTTCGTAACCATCATTGTCATAATCGCCCCAGACAGCGCCCATTGAAACACCTGTACCAGGTTGATTCAGATCGGCTATCCCCAATTCACCGGCAACGTCTCTGAACGTGCCATCGCCTTGATTTCTGTACAGGCAATTCTTGCTGCCTTCGCCGCTGTTGGTCAGATAGATGTCCTGCCATCCGTCGCGATCGAAATCAACAATCGAGGCACCGGCGCCCATCGCGGCAACCTGCGGCATGATGTGATCTAGTTTGTGATCCAAGGTCGGCGCTTGATGGACGAAGGTTATGCCCGAAGCCTGGGCGACCTCCTGAAAATAGAATCCATAGCGAGCCAGCGCCTGAGTGGCGTCCAGTTTTGACTTTCCGACTTCGCGCCGGGCCGCCAGACGTTTGATCGCGATGGGCGTCGCGAGCAGGGCCAGAAAGAACAGGACCAGAGTAACTCTTATCGACCTGCTGGGACCGGGGGTCATTTCTGTTCCGTTGACCTCAGTGCATTTTTGAAAACGTCCGGCGTGATGTAACGAGTGTGATACTTTTGCCAGTCTTCTGGATGCTGCTTGTAGATCCACTCATCCTCGAGTCGCCCGGGCGGCGTGGTGTATTCCTGCCTGGCATGATACGGCAGAGGCAACACCGTCTTGGAAAAAGTCGAGTTATAGTCGCCATCCTTGATCCACCCGTCGCCGATTATGATGTAGTCACGAACCCAACCAGCGGCCGGCCCTGGCTGCGCCGGGAAGCGAAACATCATCTCGTCGCCCGCATTCATGATCACGTAGCGGTCGTCAATCTTCTCGAGCAGTTCGCGTACATCGCCAAAGCGCGTATAGTAACCGATCAGATCGCGCCAGACCTGTTTCGAGCTCGACATCTGATTGTAGTCTGGCACCTCCGGCGAGGAAGCATTCGGCTTATTGATCACTGAGTACCCGCGATAGTGCAGATCAGCCGCCGACGGACTAATTCGGACAGTTTTCACCTCCGCATCAGAGATACCTTTCGCCCACTCAATCGAATCCCAGAAGATCTCGAGATTAGTGCGCAAGCGCAAACGACGTGGTGTGCCCGGGCGGAAGACGCCGGCGAGATCGAACAGGCAGATCTTTTTGCGCCCGGCAGGAAAGCCGAGGTTTGGCCGGGCCACCACCCAGCCGCCCTTGCCGTCGGGGACTTCCATGCTCAACGGTGCGGGGTGTACCTCCCGGCCCTGACTGATCGCTACGTTGATCGAAGAATCGGTCGGGTGCATCCAGCCTTTGGCAATCAACCACAGCGGGCCACTTTGCGGCGCGTCCTCGCCGAGATCGACTTCGACGTAGTGATCGCGGGTTACGCCCTGATAGCGCCCACGCCCAAAATTATCGAGGTATTTCTCGTCGAGAGTGCTGACAATGTCCGTCACGTCGTTGCCACTGTCATCGACTGCGTGCGCGATCTTGTGCGGCGTCTCGACGGTCGTGATTGCCAGCTTCGCCGGTGGAATAACAAAGCGTTCATCTACGAAGATGTCGGTTCCGGTTGGATGATCCACGGTCATCAGCGCCAATTGATCGTAATAGTAGGTTTCCCAAAGCTCAGCCGTGATGCGTAGATCGTAATAACCATCCCGCGGCACAAGTTCATTGCCGCCGATCTTGTACCACTCCTCAGTGGCTTCGACTCTCGCGGTGCCGATCGTGTTAATGCGCAGTCCGATCGCGGAACTCCAGGGCACAGCGTCTTTGACAAACTTAATCTCTTTGCCGTTGTAGGCGAAGAGAAATGGACAGGAGCCTTTCAGGCGCTGCTCGGCAAGGATGGTTTGATCCGCTTTGGTTTCAAACTCCGCTCGCACCGCTCCGTTGGGCCAGACGATGCGCACCACATCGGCGCCGGGCTGATCTCCGAGACCAAAGTGAACAATTGGGCCTGTGACCAATTGCTTCTGCGTAAGCAGCCCGGCTCGAATCTCCATCTCGCCGCTGATGCCGAAGCTGTTGATGCGCTGATCTCCCGTAGCCTGGGCGGCGCGCGGACGAATTGCCTGCCAGTGATAGTTCTTCGTGCCGTGATTGATTGCCTCAACGGGCTGGCCTTCGTTCGTTAGACCTAGTAGATCGAGTCTGCCATCGCCGTTCACGTCCGCCGCGCTGAAAACGGACTGTGGTCCGACCGCGTTGCTAAGCCCATTGAGTTTGCCTTGTTCATCACTTAGCCAAACAAGCGCTCCTGCCGCATTCCCAGCAGCCGGCGAAATATTCGACTCGGCCAGCAGCAGATCGTTTCCGCCGTTGTTGTCGACGTCCAGTACACTTAGCCGAAATCTGCCTTCGAGATAGTTTGATCCGCCGTTGAGTCGGGCAATCTCAGCAGTTTCCCAATTCTGACCTTCGTCCTGGTCCGAGAGTCGGATGACTATTCCATTGGCCTGGACCGCTATCAAATCCAGAACACCATCATTGTTAACGTCGGCAACACTGATTGCTCTGACCGGCGATAAGCTCGATGGCAGGACGCGTTCCTTGAATTGCCCGTTTCGTTCGTTAGCGAAGACGTGCAACTTGCCCTGGTCGTCAATCAGCGCGGCATCAGGATCTCCGTCACCATCGATATCTGCCCAAACAAAGCCTCGCAGTCCGGAGATGCCGGCGAATGGATGAATCTCAGCAAAACTTCCGTCGCCATTATTGCGCAAGACCGTCGGAAGCACTTGCGCCGCACCCAACACAATGTCGAGATCACCATCCATATCAATATCGGCGGCCCAGGCTCCTGCGTAGCTCGCATTCAGGGTCGTCGCCGGCAACTTAGTTTGCGCGGTGACGTCGGTGAATTTGTCTGCGCTTTCTTGCTTCAGTAGACGAACGCCGCCAACTCCCGCCAGGACCAGATCAGTTTTGAAATCGTAATTGAAATCGAGGCCGACAACGCCTTCCGGTCCCGGCGGCACGGCTGAAGGGCCGCTCGGAAACGGATAGCTCGCATTGCCGATACGCACTTCTTTTTCATTAGCCAGCACAATTACCGGTGTGCCTTCACCGTTGAGCGAAATCGCTCCGATCCAACTCCACTTGCCGGCCGGCGCATTTGGCACTGGCTCGGACGAAAAGCTGACCGCGGTATCTGCAGGCGCCGGTGCGAAGGTTGGTGACTCCATCTTCAGAAAGTGCGTGAATGGTTGCGCCTCTTCACCCGGCGGCGGCTTGATGATCGAAAGATCATTGCGATAGTCGGGAACGCGCACCAGAACGTTGCGCAGAAACGCAATGCGCGTTGCTGCGGCCTGGGGATCCGAACCCGATGCAGCGTTTTGCAGGGCGCTCAGTTGTTGTTGCACTTCAGCCGGCCAGCCGGGAGAGCGCTGTGTGATCTTCTCTATTGCGCGGCGCAACGTATCGGCGTCGCCGCGTTTTGCCGCCATGCGACCGAGCTCGAGCAGCGCCGGTAGATTGTCTGGCTGCGCCTCTAAAATCTTTTGCACCAGACGCTGATACTCGGCGGCGCTATTCTCATCGCCTTGCCGCTCAATCTCTTCGGCCAGCGCAAACGTGGCCACCAGATTCTTTGGATTTAGCTCGATTGCTTTGCGCAAGGCTGTGATGGCCTCGGGCGAGCGGCCGCGACCTTTCTCAAGCAGCCCGATCAGGTAATAGATCTGATCGTTTTCCGGCGCGAGTGCTCGGGCGCGCTCAAGCCGCTCAGAGGCCGGGTCGAAATTTCTCTGCCGCAACGCGAGCATTCCCCAGTTGGCCCATCCGGCCGGCTCAGCTGCAACTAACTGCGTCAATTGCGAGAGCTTGCTGTCCGCGCGCACATCGTCACCAACTTGTAATGCGGCCAGGCCGACATAGAATGCCCGAACAGCTTCGTTATATTCTTTGGATCCTTTCACTGGCAATTTTGTGCCGGGGCGACAGGCTGTAACTAGACAGAGAATCACTCCCAGCAGTACCAGTAGTCCTGTGCGTATATCGGTTGGCAAATTGATTTATCTCACAGGAGTTGGCGCGACCCAGGCGAATGCCTGCAGACGCCGGAAGAAGTGCAAGGCAACGGGTCATTCATAAGCACAACTTAAGTCGGTCCGCAGCGCAGCGTGCCATTCTGAATCGGCCCGGCGCTGCCGACGGCGATCATCTGAACGGCTGATAGCGAGCCGCAACAACTCTTAACTTTGGCTAAAGCGATTGTCATTCAGAAGAGAACGCAATGCTCTGATTCAGGTTTAGTACAACTCTGGCAGCACTTGGCAGCAAGATAACACAACCCATGAGCATCCCCTTTCCATCTTTAGATTGAGGGCCACCTCCAACTAAAGTATGACTGTGGCGGCATGGGGGACGAAAAACCACGCCGGGCAAAGGTATCGATATCAACTCTCGCCGTGTACAGTTATAATAAGCCGCTCTAACCAGCTAAATAGATCAGAAATTGAGGAGACTCAGATGTCAACCGACGAAGTACTATTTAACCAGAAAACCATCATCGCCAATCAGGAAACAATCATTGCCAACCAGCAACGGATTGAAGCCAACCAGGTAAAACTGGACCAAGCCCTGGCCAACCAGGCGGTAATTGTGGCGAACCAGGATGCGATTCTCTCAAATCAAGGAAAGCTTGATACGGTGCTTTCGAATCAGGAGCGAATACTCGCCAACCAGGAGAAGATACTCTCGCGGTCCTCTAACTGATAAGCGCGACAAAGAAGATCCGGAACCAGGCAACCAGAGAGAGCAGTTCCCCTAAGTCACACGAATTCATTCTGACTTCGTGATATCAGGGCCTGGCGGATAGTGATCGCTAACGGCAGCTCGATTCAGGAAACAGGAAACCAAAGTTAACTATGAAGCGCACGAGACCACTACTTTTCTGCCTTCTCACGTTTGGCCTCTTAGTGCCGGCGCTATTCCCGGCCCGACAGTCACTGGCTGATCGTCAGACACAGACCGGACCGGCTCCAGTCTCGAGGGAGAACGCGTACCGCGAGAACAATATCGGTGTCGCTCTGCTTGAGCAGTTCAAACACAAGGAAGCGGCCGAGGCCTTCAAACGCGCGCTGCAGATCGATCCGAAGCTGAGTCTCGCGCACATCAACCTCAGCATCGCCCTTTATAATGTCCCAGACGTGCCGGGAGCAGAGCGTGAAGCCAAAACTGCTCTTACTTTCGCGCCCGGCGCTCCTCAGCCGTACTACATCCTCGGGTTGATTTCAAAGGCAACCAAGCCGGACGAGGCCGTTGCCTCGTTTCAACACGTGCTCAAGATCGATCCGAACGATGTGGGCGCCAACATCAATCTGGGCCAGATCTATTCTCAGCAAAAAAAATATCCGGAGGCGATTGCCGCTTTTCGCGTTGCGGTTGCCGTCGAGCCCTACAACGGATCCGCGCTTTACGGTCTGGGTCAGGCTCTCATGCGGAGCAACCAGCGCGATGAAGGGCAGAAGGTCACCCAGCGCTTCAGAGAATTGCGCGAACGCGGGAGCGGAACAAGCATTGGAAATAACTATCTGGAGCAAGGCCGTTATGCGGAAGCGGTCGCTTCAACCGGCGCTGAGGCCGAGTTGGTCGACCGCACGATCCCGTCGGTGACTTTCACCGATGCCACCGCCGCCACCCTGCCCGGGTCACCAGGCTCGGTCAGGAGCGCTGCTCCGTCGCCCAGCTCTTCTATCTTTGGCCGCCAATTCAAGTCCAGCGATTTGAGCGACACGACGCGGCGCGAAATTGCGGCTGCGCTCGGCGGCGCCGCGACACTGTTTGACTTTGACGGTGACGGCGACCTTGACCTGTTTTGGGCCAGTCCGACCGAGCAGCATCTATATCGGAACGATGGTGGCAAGTTCATCGATGTCACGAACCAGTCCGGCGCGCTGAGTGCCAAGTTCAGTGGCACACCTATCGGTGCCGTAGCGGGCGATTTTGATAACGATGGCAAACCCGATCTTTTTGTGCTCCGCGACGGCGGTCTCTCGCTTTATCACAACGACGGCGGCGGCAAGTTTTCCGATGTGTCGAACGCGGCAGCCATCCCTGCTTATCCATATCTTCCATCATCGGTCGCCTTCGTTGATGTGGATCACGATGGCGATCTCGACATTTTCATTACCGGTTTGGCCGATCTTTCCCAGGCTCCCAAAGTCGGCGCGTCATTGATCTTCCCGGATGATTTCGCAGGCGCGCCGAATCTGCTGCTGCGGAATGACGGTAACGGCAAGTTTACCGACATCACCGCCGCAGCAAAGTTGAATACCGTAGGCCACGCGGTGGCAGTCGTGCCGACCGACTTCAATAACCGGCGTGATATGGATCTCCTCGTCGTCAATTACGGCAAGGCCCCTGACCTCTTTAGCAATCAGCGCGACGGAACGTTTCGCAACGTTGCCAGGGACGTGGGCCTTGACGTGGAGGGGCACTGGACCTGCGCGGCCGCGGGCGATGTGAATAAGGACGGATTCACCGACTTCTTTTTCGGACGCGGCGACGGGCCTGGTCTGTTTGCGATTAGTGACGGCAAGGAAAAATTCAGGACGATCGCTGCTCCGGCTGGTTCACAAGGGGCGCGCGCGGCGCAGTTCCTGGATTACGACAACGACGGCCTGCTTGATTGCGTCATGCTGACGGACAAAGGACTGCGCGTGTGGCGCAACGTAGGTGATGGCTGGATCGAAACGAGTGAACGGGCCGTCTCGCGTGAGTTGACGGCCCGGGCTGCGGGGCGTCTGTTTGCCGCAGGCGATATCGATAACGATGGTGACACCGACGTAATTGTTCGCTCGTCTTCGGGAAATCTGCAGATTGGACGCAACGACGGCGGTAATAGTAATCATTCGCTGCACGTTGATCTGACGGGCAAGGTCAGCAACCGCAGCGGCGTCGGCTCAAAGATCGAAGCCCGCGCGGGCAGCCTGGTGCAGAAACTCGAGACTTCATCGGCCAGTCCCGCAGCCGCTCCCGCCGATGTCCTCTTTGGTCTGGGCAAGCGCCTGACGGTAGACGCCGTGCGCGTGATATGGCCTGCTGGCATCGTTCAGGCTGAGACCGAGATTGCCAAATCGGCTAATTCGACTGATCCGAAGAAGACTGTTCCCTTCGTGGTGCTTTCCGTTACGGAACTTGACCGTAAACCATCATCCTGTCCGTACCTTTATGTTTGGAATGGCGAGCGTTTTGAGTTCATCACAGACTTCATGGGCGGCGGCGAGATGGGCTATTTAGAAGAGCCCGGGCGCCATAACACGCCCGACGCGGATGAGTACGTACGGATCCGCGGTGACCAGTTGAAGGGGCGCAGCGGCCGTTACGAGCTGCGCGTCACGAACGAGTTGGAGGAAGTGCTGTTTGCCGACCGGTTCCAACTAATCGCCGTGGCGCATCCGCTGGACGTTGAAGTCTATCCCAACGAAGGCATGACGGATCCGCCTCGTCCTTTCAAGCTCTACGCAACGCATGACGCGCACCCGCCGGTCACAGCGGTGGACGATCATGGCAACGATGTGCTCTCGCGGATCTCACACATGGATCGTCAGTACCCGGATGATTTTCATCGCGATCGCATTCGTGGCTACGCAGATGAACACACATTGACTATGAGGCTGGATGACGGAGCTCCGGCGAAGACGCGCACTTTGCTGCTGTTGACCGGCTGGACCGACTACGCCTGGTCGAGCGACAACGTCGCAGCTTCGCAGAGCGGCAAAACAATGAGCCTCCCGGCCCTGCAGGTGAAGGACGAAAAGGGAAACTGGTGCACGGTTATCGAAGACATCGGCATCCCCGTCGGCCGGCCGCAAACCGTGACTGTCGATCTCACCGGCAAGTTTCTCAGCCCAAGCCGTGAAGTGCGCATCGTCACGAACATGCGCATTCTCTGGGACCAGATCTTAGTCGATACGTCGGGAGGTGAATGGCCTGTCCGGATGACGCGGCTCGATCCGATTGGCGCGACATTGCGCTGGCGCGGCTTCTCGCGGGAAGGTTCGAGCGATGGGCGCGAACCGTTTGGCTACGACTACCAACAGGTGTCCTTCACTTCACCCTGGAAGGTGATGCCGGGACGATATACACGTGAAGGTGATGTCCGTGAGTTGCTCCTCAAGTCCGATGATATGTTCGTCATCTCCCGGCCTGGCGATGAGATCAGTTTGTCGTTCGACGCCAGAAAACTGCCTGCGCTGCCGCCCGGGTGGACTCGCACCTTCCTGCTCTACTCTGACGGTTTCAGCAAAGAGATGGACATCAATTCCGCGAGTCCCGACCAAGTTTTGCCGTTGCCTTTTCATGGCATGACTAAATATCCGTATCCGCAGAATGAGGCTTATCCAATGACCGCAGCGCGGCGCGCCTATATCGATCGCTACAACACGCGACTGGTCACGGCTGAGATACCCTCGATTGATACAGTCCTGACCGGCCGTTAAGCCTTGGTCAAAGGAGAGGCTCCAAAGACGATGGAATATCGAGAGCTGGGACGAACGGGATTGAGCGTGTCTGCGATTAGTTTCGGAACGTGGGCGATCGGCTCTGCCTGGGGCGAGGTGGATGACAAAGAATCAATCGCCGCTCTCAATCGTGCGGTTGATCTGGGCGTGAATTTCTTTGACACTGCGGACGTTTACGGCGACGGGCGCAGTGAACGGCTTCTGGCCCAGTTGAAGCGCGACCGCAAGGAGGAGATCATCATCGCTACAAAAGCGGGCCGTCGCCTGGATCCGCACACCGCCGCCGGCTACACCGGTAAAAACATTAGCGAGTTTATCGAACGCAGCCTGCAAAACCTGGAAACAGATGCGCTTGATCTGTTACAGCTTCACTGCCCACCTACGGAAGTCTATTACTACCCCGAGTTGTTCCGCGACCTTGATGATTTGATTAAACAAGGAAAAATTCGCAACTATGGGGTGAGCGTGGAGAGAGTCGAACAAGGTATTAAGGCGCTCGAGTATCCGAACGTCCAGAGCGTGCAGATTATTTTCAATATCTTTCGCCAGCGGCCCGCCGAGATATTTTTCGATCTGGCGAAAAAGCGTAAGGTTGGAATTCTCGCTCGGGTGCCGCTCGCGTCGGGCATGCTGAGTGGAAAGATGACCACTCAAAGTCAGTTCTCACCAGACGATCACCGCGCATACAATCGTCATGGCGAGGCTTTTGACAGGGGCGAGACATTTTCCGGCATTGACTATCAAACCGGATTGGAAGCCATCGAGGAATTGCGGGCGCTGGCTCCCGAAGGAATGACAATGGCTCAATTCGCGCTGCGATGGATTTTGATGTTTGATGCAGTCACATGCGCAATCCCCGGAGCGAAACGACCATCTCAAGTAGAAGAAAACATTTTCGCAGGTGACCTCCCTCCGCTTTCAGACGAAAGTATGAAGGCGGTTCGAAGACTTTACGAAACCCGCATACGTTCGCTCGTACATCACTACTGGTGAGACAGTCGTCCCCTAAGCATGCTGAAAACGGGATATCGCCATTTCAACGCTTGATGAGGACTTTAAGACTCAGCGAGCACTATCTGGCAACTAGCCGCAACTATCGAACTTCTCATGCGGCCGAGCGGGCATGAGCTACGATGGTGGCGAGGTGTTGCTCGATGACGACCTCCAAAGCCCCACCCAAACCCGCACCGGTGGGCTCGCCTGACTCGATTAACCAGGTTGACAGCCGCCCAGCCATTGTCCTCGCTACCGCTTGGTGCAGTGACTTTTTAATAAATTTCCAGCCAAATGCGACACGGCCGCTGACAACAATGTGCGGAATACCCAACCCGCTAATGATATTGGCAATACCAATGCCCAGATAATCTCCAATGCGCTCGAGGGTCACCTGCGCGCGCGTCTCTCCAGCTTCTGCTCGAGCTACGATATCTACAAAACGCAACGGACTTCCGCTTCTGGGGTGCCGGCGCTCACCGGCGTAAAGAGAGGCAGCGCTCGCCGCCGAAGCATAGCGCTCCCAACAACCACGGTTGCCGCAGGCGCAAGACTTTCCGCCGGCGACGATAGTCGTATGGCCAAACTCGCCCAGCTGCAAACCACCGTTGGTTCCGGTTCCCCGGTAGACCTCACCTCCGATCACCAGACCGACTCCGATGCCGGTTCCGGCGCGCACCAAAACGAAATCGCTTAACGCGCCATCCTTACTATTCCTCAAGCGCTTCCGGCGTTCGTACATTGCCGCGGCCGTGGCGTCATTCTCAACAATAACGGGAACCTCATGGTTGAGGGTCCGCGTGCCAGAAGGATCTGTAATTTGCAGAGCTCTCGCGACCTGGACATCACGCCATCCGAGATGCGGTGCAAACAAAAGCCGTGTACGTTCAGCATCGGTAGGGCCAGGAACGCTGACGCCAATTGCTGAAATGGTTCGACCCAGCAGTGAAGTACGGAGCTTTTCGATACTCGTGCGCACCTGCGAGAGCGCAATGTTCGCGTCGGCAGGAGTGTCAAAAGATTCCTCGCCCAGAAGTTGACCGTCGACCAGGGCCGCTCCGACCTGACTGCGACGCACACCGATATTGACTCCAATAAAGTACGTGTCCTCTTCGCGAAAAGATAGACCGATGGGCGGCCTGCCAAGTCTGGCTCTCATCTGCTCAGCCTCGGCCTCACGTAATAGTCCCGAAGCAAGGAGAGGCTTCACCATCTCAGTGATGGTGCTGCGGTGCACCTCCAGCCGCCGCGCCAGGTCAGCCCGTGAGATTGGTTGAGCCGCCCGCACTATCCTGAGCATGGCTCGGGTAGTCCCGCGCGAAATTGTTTTGGCTGCCTTTCTCTTCTGTGACGGAAGAGCTACAAGCGATGCACCCTTGGTTGCTGATTTGCGTGAGCCCGTAACACCGTTGCTTTCAGCCGAACCAGTCAATGCCGGCGATGAGGCGCTGGGAACAGTTTCTTGTCGAGCCAGCAGACGGCCGATCTGATTCGGCACGAAATTGAGTTGAGCGATCGCGCTCTGAACCCGCGCGGTAGTCGCCGGGCTAACTCGTCTGGTGCTGTTGATAACATGTGAAACAGTCGCGGTCGATACTCCTGCGATTCGAGCTACGTCATGTAAAGTCGTCATTCAATCCCCCTGGAAGAAAAGCATTATGAGGTTTAGATGTTAACATTCAGTTATCGATACTTGAATATCATGCTAACAACCAAGAGCACCGCTCGCAAACAAGGCAATTGGCAGGCCAAATTCCACCAGACACGCGATTCATAGTGTTTTGGGTCGTATCTTGATTGATAGCGATCATCTTTCTCAAATGGATCCGACTGGCTTGTAGCTTGGCTGGGCGCTGACGACAAAAATGAAACCGCGAAGCCGGACCTGGTTTCGGAAAGCAATCATCGCGGCTTTTCAGAACCAGCCGTCTTAGTCGTCCATGGCAGTAGGCTGGTTAGAAACCCGCAATATCCTGTTCCGATAGATCATCTCGTATAGCTTATTCGCCACGGCTGGATTGAGAGTTCGCAGCCGCGAATATTCTTCCATTGCTTTACTTTTCTCTTTAAGCGCCAGATTGATCACGCCTGAATTGAAATAAGCTTCAGCCAGTGAAGGATTCAGGATAGTTGCTTGTTGCAGAGATGCGAGCGCTTGCTTGTACCGTTTCAACTCGGCAAACGCACAGCCGAGGCTGTTATATGTCAGCGCGTCTTGCGGATCAAGATAGAGCGCCCGCGTCAGAGAAGTGACCGCGTCCTCGTAACGATTCAATTTGAGGTACACCTGGCCCAGGTGAGTGTAGTAAAGGGCAAAATTGGGCTTGAGCAGGATCGCTTGCTTCAAGGGTTCGACTGCCTCGGCGTAATGCCCCGCGTGGTAATAAGCGACGCCGAGATTATTGTGGCTCTCTGCCTGGCCGGCCTTAATCGTGATCGCCTTCGCAAAGGATTGAATAGCCGCTTCATATTGGCCTAATTCGTCCTGAGCTATGCCTAGCTGGTTATATGCCGCCGAGTAATTTGGCTCGAGGGCAATGGCTCGCTTCAAAGGGACCAGTGCTTCTTCCTGCCGTCCACTCTCGGTATATTCACGACCCAGACTATATTGGGCGAACCGATCGTTAGGGTTAATATGAACTGCAATAAGAAGGGACTCAATCGCATCTCGATGCCGATGAGCGTCGGCAAACACCAAGCCGAGATTGTAGTGAGCGATTTCCAGGTCGGGGTTAAGGCTCACGGCTCGCCGGCAAGCCTCGATGGCCTCCTCGCCCATATTCAGTTTTGCATATGCTACGCACAGACTGTTGTAGGCATTCGCAAAGTGCGGATCAAGACTGATCGCCTGGCGATAGAACTCAACCGCTCCCGGGTAGTCCAGGGCGCGTTGTAAAGCCAAACCGCGGTTGTAATACCCTATTGAATCGTTTGCGGCTTGAGCCGCGGCCTGCTTTTTTGACACTGCCGTCGCAGTGATGGCCGCGAATATGAGTACGGTCGTATAGTAAAGGCTTGTTCGTTTCATAGTTCGCTCAGTTCATATGTTACGTAGTTGTTGCTGGCTTTTTTTCGGGATTGATGTTTGAAGACCAATCCGGCACCGAGAGGCGGAGACGAGGACCCGGACCGCGCGTTCGATTCTCACCATTCTCCGCCCCCCGTGACGAGGCTTGCTTATGATTTGCCTCCTAGCGTTTCAGCGGCGTGGCGTTAGCGGTCTCCGCGACCTTTGCGCCAGTTAGGACGTATATATCGATAACTACTCCTGTAATCATCGAATCAAGGTCCAGTGAGTGTCCTCTACCCATGGTGGGGCTGTTCTCAGACAGCTTGATCTCAAAATCTTTAGGAACCGCGACGGTCAATGTGTTCCCATTGAATTCACGCACGAGGATCGTGCGCTTTTTGTAGTCGATGCTAAGTACGAGACCGATCAAACGGCGCTTCGTTTCTCGAATATGACCTGAGGCACTACCAAAATTACCGGCGCTTAGTGCCAGCAAGATCGCGATGGAAAACCGCAAGACCCACTTGTTAGAATTTCGCTTCATCTATTGTTACCTCCCTGGTAGCGGCGCTAACTTTGGACCCCGCGCCGCAGTGCAAAGTTAATTTTTCCGACTCAGGCCGCCTCCGCAAAAACGTTGCCGGCCGGGATTCTTCCAGGGCAATGGATGTACCAATGGCGATCTCACTCTTGGAAACCGGTTGAGAGTTGTGGCCGATTTTTCGGTGCCAGGCCCGTATCTATTGGTAATCGGTTGGTAAAAAAACCTGGGTATCTAATGGCAGGGAATCTCATAAGAGGGCGACAATGGTGTGACGTAGTTGAAGGGCAACGACAGGTAAGCGTTTGCAGAACAAAGTACACGACAAGATTGTAGTTGGGGTTGAAACTGGCAACCTCCTACAATCTAAGGCGGACACATACATGGTGTGTGCATGATCGTCACGGATCAAAAAATCATTACGGATGCCGTCACCTCGCGAACATCGAAAAGAATCTGCGGGGAATTGTTGGGGGTCTTAACTTTCCAAAGCATCTGTGATCTGTAGCCTCGGCGCATTGACGCTTGCGCGAGATATTGAACCTGTGTCACTGTCCGAACGGTCGACCTATTTGTTCTGGACGGCGGGATGTGACGACAGAGGAAGAGAATGACCTGGGAAGAGCGCTGGCATCCTTTGCGCGAAGAGTGGGTAGTTGTGGCGGCACACCGCCAGGATCGACCGTGGAGCGGCGAAACCGTCCTGCATAGCGACGAGACGTTGCCGGAGTACGTTGACGACTGCTATCTGTGTCCCGGCAACATCCGCGTCAGTGGCAAAGCGAACCCGCAGTACACGCAAACCTTCGTCTTCGATAATGACCACCCGAGCGTTTCCCCAAATGCGCCGGATGACTTGCCAAAACCTTCTGGGATCTACCGCAATCAACCCGCGCGGGGGATCGCGCGAGTGGTTTGCTACAGCCCTAAGCACAATCTCACACTGGGCGAACTCGAGCCTGCGGAGATCGAGAATCTGTTGCGCGTCTGGCAGGAGCAATATTTGGACCTCGGCAGTCGTCCCGAAATAGCGCACGTCCTGATCTTTGAGAACAAGGGCGAGGCTGTCGGGGTCTCCAATCCGCACCCACACTGCCAGATTTACGCCAACAACTTTGTATTCAAGACCATCGAAACCGAAGCGCGCGTGAGCCGGCGGCACCTGACCGAAACCGGGCGCGTGCTTTTTCAAGATATTATTGCCGCCGAGAAACAGGATGAGCGCCGCATCATCGCCGAGAACGATTCTGTAATCGCGTTCTTACCCTACTTCGCTCGCTATGCGTATGAAGTGTTCGTCGCGCCCAAACAGACTCATCCGAGCATCGCAACACTCTCTGATGCGGAGGTGCAGGACTTCGCCGACGTGCTCAGAAAGGTTTTGGTCAAGTTCGACAACCTCTGGCAGATGCCCTTTCCTTATGTTATGCCTTTGCACCAGGCCCCGACGGATGGTGGCGACTACGATGCCTTTCATTTCCATATCGAGTTTCACCCGCCGCTCCGCAAACCAAATTTGTTGAAGTACCTGGCCGGGCCTGAAATAGGCGGCGGCAATTTTCTAAGCGACACTTCGCCCCAGGAGAAAGCAGCCGAACTTCGCGCCCAACCCGAAGTCCACTATAAGCACCGCTCAAAACCAGAGGAGGAGAAGTGATAGCTGACGTACATGACCTCCTCACGCCGATCAGAAATTTGCACGAACGCATCCGCGGCGCGGTAGTCGAGAATTGCGAGCGTGCATCCCTCGATGAAATGTCGCAAGTGGTCAAAGAGGAAGAAGGTGACACGATCTTCGCCGTGGATCGCGTGAGCGAGGATCTATTGCTGGAGTTCTTTGAACAAGAGGTGTCCACTACCACGCCGCTGGTGCTTATCGCCGAAGGTTTGGCGAGCGGCAAAGTCATGCTGCCGCGCGGGCGTCCGGAATCCGACGCGGTCTGGCGCATTATCGTTGACCCGATAGACGGGACCCGCGGACTCATGTACCAGAAGCGGAGCGCATGGATTCTGACCGGCGTGGCCCCAAATCGAGGGCCCGAAACTAATCTCCAGGATATTGAGCTGGCAGTACAAACCGAAATCCCTCTGGTCAAGCAGCACTTA
>ORMF011034319.1_pt1 | contig 26280 bp, 20 predicted proteins | sample 1779871 | NCBI WGS metagenome assembly ORMF01 (sample SAMEA104232316, study PRJEB22302) | groundwater metagenome | biome: forest; feature: aquifer; material: groundwater | place: USA | collected 2011-08-07 | depth 5.4 m | reverse complement strand
GCGGGGCGGCCCCCCCCCCCCCCCCCCCCCCCCCCCCCCCCCGCCGCGGCCGACGCCGACGTGAAGTTGGTGCGCACGGCCTGCCCGCACGACTGTCCGGACACCTGCGGCATGCTGGTGAGCGTGAAGGACGGGGTCGCGATCAGGATCCAGGGCGATCCGTCGATGCCGTTCACCGACGGCACGCTGTGCACCAAGGTGTCCCACTACCTGGAGCGAACCTACGCCGAGGACCGCGTCCTGCACCCGTTGCGGCGCGTCGGCGCGAAGGGTCGCGGCCAATTCGAGCGCATCTCCTGGGATGCGGCGCTCGACGAAATCGCCTCGCGCCTGTCGACGCTCGCCGCATCGGAAGACGGTCCCGAGTCGATCCTGCCGCTGAGCTACGCCGGAACCATGGGCATGGTGCAGTTCAGCTCGATGGACCGGCGGTTCTTCAATCGGCTCGGAGCATCGGTGCTCGATCGCACGCTCTGCTCAAGCGCGGGCAAGGCCGGTCTCAAGGCGACGCTCGGCGGGTCGGTCGGCATGGACCCGGAGCGGTTCGCCGAGGCGCGGCTCATCATCATCTGGGGCTCGAACCCGGTCGTCTCCAACCTGCACCTGTGGACGCGCGTCGCCGAGGCGAGACGCCGCGGCGCCAAGGTGATCGCGATCGATCCCTACCGCAGCCTGTCGGCGGAAAAATGCACCCGGCACATCGCGCTGCTCCCCGGGACCGACGGCGCGCTCGCGCTCGGCATGATGCACGTGCTGGTCGCGGAAGACCGGATCGACCTCGACTACGTCGCGCGCTACACGCTCGGCTTCGACGAACTCGCCGAGCGGCTGAAGCGATATCCGCCCGAATGGGCGGCGCGCACCTGCGGGCTGCGCACGGAAGAGGTAGTGCAGCTTGCGCGCGACTACGCGAGCGTGACGCCGGCCGCGATCCGGCTCAACTACGGGATGCAGCGCCACGCGGGCGGCGGAATCGCCGCGCGCACCATCGCCTGCCTGCCTGCGCTCACGGGGGCCTGGCGCGACGCCGCGGGCGGGCTCCTGCTCTCGACCAACGATTTCTACGGTTTCGATCACGCCGCGCTCGAACGGCCGGAGCTGCTCGGCGGGCGCCGCCCGCGCGTGATCAACCACGCCGCGGTCGGCGACGCGCTCACCGCCGCGAAGCCCCCGGTGCGCGCAGTGGTCGTCTACAACAACAATCCCGTCGCAGTGTGCCCCGAGGCGGAGAAAGTGCTCGCCGGATTCCGGCGCGAGGACCTGTTCTGCGTGGTGATGGACTGTTTTCTCACCGACACCGCGGACTACGCCGACATCGTGCTGCCCGCGACCACGCAACTCGAGCATTTCGACGTGCACAAGTCCTACGGGCATCTCTACGTGCTCGCGAACAATCCGTCGATCGCGCCGGTGGGCGAGTCGCTGCCCAATTCGGAAGTCTTCAGGCGCCTCGCCGCGCGCATGGGGTTCGACGAGCCGTGCTTTCGCGACTCCGACGAGGACCTCTGCCGCGCGGCGCTGCGCTCCGCGAACCCGCGCATGCAAGGGGTTGCCTGGGATGCGGTGCGGGAGAGCGGCTGGCAGCGGCTCAACCTGCCGGAGCGCTTTGCGCCGTTCGCCGAGGGCGGATTCCCGACCGACTCGGGTCGCTGCGAGTTCTACAGCGCCTCGCTCGAGCGCGAGGGCGTCGACCCGCTGCCGTTCTTCAATCCGCCCGCGGAATCGGCGGCGAGCAACCCGGATCTCGCGCGCCGTTTCCCGCTCGCGTTCCTGTCGCCGCCGGCGCGCAATTTCCTCAATTCGACCTTCGCCAACCTGAAGCGCTTTCGCGACCGGGAAGGCGAGCCGCGCCTCGAATTGCACGCGGACGACGCCGCCGCGCGCGGCATTCGCGACGGCGACAGGGTGCGGGTGTTCAACGACCGCGGCGGCTACCGCCTTCGCGCGCAAGTCAACGACAAGCCCCGCCCGGGCGTCGTGGTGGCGCGGTCGGTGTGGTGGCGCAAGTTCTCGCCCGACGGCCGCAACGCCAACGACCTCACCTCGCAGCGCGTCTCCGACCTGGGCGGCGGCGCGACCTTCTACGACTGCCTCGTGGAAGTCGAAAAGGCTTGAGCGCGCCGGTCCACCTCTTTCTCGGCGACAGCCTCGGCCGCTACGGGTTCCCCGAAGGACACCCGCTTTCGATCGACCGGCAGGGCGCATTCTGGAACGCTGCGCGGGTTCGCGGACTCGAGCGCGCTGCGGTCCTCGCAGAGTCGCGGCAGGCGGCGCGCGCCGAGATCGAGCGCTTTCACCACGCCGATTACATCGACCGCGTGATCGCCGCATCGCGCGAGGGCAGCGGTTACCTCGACACTGGCGACACGCCGGCATTTCCCGGCTGCTACGAAATCTCCTGCCACCTGGTCGGCGCGGCGCTCGAGGGCGCAAGACGCGTGGTCTCGGGCGAGGCGCGGCGCACCTTCCAGCCGATCGGCGGGCTGCACCATGCGCGCCGCGGCGCCGCCGCGGGGTTCTGCGTGTTCAACGATCTCGGCGTGCTGATCGAGACGCTGCGCGCCGAGCACGGCGTGCGCCGCATCGCCTACGTCGACATCGACGTACACCACGGCGACGGCGTGTTCTACGAGTTCGAGGGCGATCCGGACCTGATCGTGGCGGACATCCACGAGGACGGCTCGCACCTGTATCCGGGCACCGGATTCGCGTACGAGACCGGCGAGGGCGGGGCGCGAGGAACGAAACTCAACCTGCCGCTCGCGCGCGGCGCGGGCGACGCCGAATTCTTCCGCGCCTGGGGCGAGGCCGAGCAGTTCCTCGATCGCAGCGCGCCCGAATTCTTCATCGTGCAATGCGGCGCCGACGGGATCGCCGGCGATCCGCTCGCCGACCTGCGCTACACGCCGGCCGCGCATACGCTGGTTGTGCGCCGCCTGATCGCGCTCGCCGAGCGGCACGCGCGGGGACGCCTGATGGCTTTCGGCGGCGGCGGCTACAGCCTGGAGAACCTTTCGATGGCGTGGTGCGCCGTGCTCGAGGCGCTCGCGGACCGATGACGCAGTCGCTCGCCCCGGCGCCCAAGGCGCGCGCGAGCTGGCGGCACCTGCTGCGCGTCGCGCGCTATCTCGCGCCGTACCGCTGGCGCGTGGTGGCGGCGTTCACCGCGCTCGTCGTGGCCGCCGCCTGCGTGCTCGCGCTCGGGCAGGGCCTGAAGCACGTCGTCGATCACGGATTCGGCAGCGGCGACCCGGGCCTGCTCGACGGCGCGCTCGCGGCGATGATCGCGCTCGCGGTGACGCTCTCGGTGGCGACGTTTTCGCGCTTCTACCTCATGATGACGATCGGAGAGCGTGTGGTCACGGACCTGCGGCGAGCGGTGTTCGATCACATCCTCGCGCTCGAGCCGGCGTTTTTCGAAGTGACGCGCACCGGGGAAGTGATTTCGCGCCTGACCAACGACACGCTGCTGCTGCAGCAGGTGATCGGCTACGGGCTTTCGCTGTTCGTGCGGAACTTCCTCATGATGCTCGGCGCGGCGGCGATGATGTTCTTCGCCAGCGCGAAGCTCGCCGCCCTGGTGCTGCTCGGGGTGCCGGCGACGCTGGTGCCGATCCTGCTCCTGGGACGGCGCGTGCGGCGGCTCTCGCGCGCCAACCAGGACCGCGTCGCCGACGTCTCGGCCTACGTCGACGAGGCGGTGCATGAAATCCGCACGGTCCAGGCCTACGCGCACGAACCGGCCGACCGTGCCGCGTTCGGCGGCCATGCGGAAGCCGCGTACCGCGTCGGGGTCGAGCGCATCGGCCAGAAGGCGGTGCTGATCGCGCTGGTGATGCTGATCGCCTTCAGCGCGGTCGGCTTCATCCTGTGGATCGGCGGCCCCGACGTGCTGCGCGGAAAACTCTCGGCGGGGGAACTGTCGGCGTTCGTGTTCTACGCCATGGTCGTCGCCGGAGGCGCGGGCACCGTTTCCGAAGTCTGGGGCGAGCTGCAGCGCGCCGCGGGCGCCACCGAACGGCTGATGGAGCTCCTCGATACGCGCCCGCAGATCGGACCCCCGGCCGAGCCCGCGGCGGTGCCGCAGCGATCGGATCTCGAGTTCGACGCCGTGCGGTTTGCCTACCCGTCGCGGCCCGACACGCTCGCGCTTTCGGGGTTCGCGCTGCGCGTGGCGCCGGGCGAGCGCGTCGCGCTCGTCGGACCTTCGGGCGCGGGGAAGTCCACGCTGCTCGCCCTGCTGCTGCGGTTCTACGATCCGCAGGAAGGCGCGATCCGCATCGGCGGAGTCGACGTGCGTGCGCTCGATCCATCGCGGCTGCGGCGGCTGATCGCGGTCGTTCCGCAGGAACCGGTGATTTTCGCGGCGAGCGTGTACGACAACGTTCGCTACGGCAGGCCGGGCGCGACCCTCGGGGAGGCGCGCGAGGCCTGCGAGCAGGCGCACGCGCTCGAATTCATCGGGCGGCTGCCGCAGGGATTCGACACGCCGCTCGGTGAGCGCGGAGTGACGCTTTCCGGCGGGCAGCGCCAGCGACTGTCGATCGCGCGGGCGCTGCTCGCCGATCGCCCCGTCCTGCTGCTCGACGAAGCCACCAGTTCGCTCGACGCGGCGAGCGAGCGGCTGGTGCAGCAGGCGCTCGAGCGGCTCGAACGCGGGCGCACCACGCTCGTGATCGCGCATCGCCTCGCCACGGTGCAGCACGCCGACCGCATCGTGGTGCTCGAACGAGGCGTGATCGTCGCTCAGGGCACGCACGCGGAGCTGATGCGCCAGGGCGGGCTGTACGCGAAGCTCGCGCAGCTGCAGTTCCTCGACGGCGGGGCGGCGCGGCTCGGACGCGCGGCGTGAAGCGCGCGCTTGCCGCGCTGCTGCTTGTCGCCGCCGGCACCGCCTCTGCCGCCGAGTCCCTGCGCGTCGGATCGAAACGCTTCACCGAGTCGTACATCCTGGGCGAGATCCTCGCGCAGACCGTGCGCGCAACGGGCGTTGCCGCCGAGCACAGGCCGGGGCTCGGCAACACGGGCATCGTGTTCGCCGCGCTCACCTCGGGATCGATCGACCTGTACCCGGAGTACACGGGCACGCTGGCGAAGGAAATCCTCAAGCTCGAAGGCGACGCCGGGCTGGAGGCGCTCAACCGCGCGCTCGCGCCGCAGGGCCTGGGCGTCGCGGTGCCGCTCGGGTTCAGCAACGGCTACGCACTCGCCATGCGCGAGGAGCGCGCCGCCTCGCTCGGCATCCGGACGCTCGCGGATCTCGCGCGCCACCCGGAACTCAAGCTCGGGCTGTCGCAGGAATTCATCGGCCGCGCCGACGGCTGGCCGGGATTGAAAGCCGCCTACGGACTGCCGTTCGCCACGCCGCAGGGGCTCGATCACGGCCTCGCCTACGACGCGCTGGCGGCGGGCCAGATCGACGTCATGGACATCTATACGACGGACGCGAAGATCGAGCGCTACCGGCTGCGCGCGCTCGAGGACGACCGGAACTACTTTCCGCGCTACGACGCGGCGCTGCTTTACCGGCTCGATCTGCCGCAACGCCTGCCCGGGGCCTGGCGTGCGCTCGAGCGGCTCGAGGGTCGAATCGACGCCGCGCGCATGATCCGCATGAACGCCGCGGCCGAACTGGAAGGCCGGAGTTTTGCGCAGGCCGCCGCGCTGCTGCACGGGGATGCGCGACCCGTCGCGGCGGCGCGGCGCGGTTTCCTCGACACGCTGTTCGGTCCCGATTTCCTGCGCCTGACGCGCGAGCACCTGGTGCTCGTCTTCGTTTCGCTTGCGGCGAGCGTCGCGGCGGGCGTGCCGCTCGGCGTCGCGGCGGCGCGCTGGCCGCGCGCCGGGCAGGCGATTCTCGGCGCCGTCGGCGTCATCCAGACGATTCCCTCGCTTGCGCTGTTTGCGTTCCTGATCGCGCTCATCGGCGCGATCGGCACGCTGCCGGCGCTGATCGCGCTCTTTCTGTACGCGCTGCTGCCGATCGTGCGCAACACGCACGCGGGACTGGAGGCCGTCGGACGCGGCATGCGACAGGCGGCGCTCGCGCTGGGGCTCGGTGCGCGCGACCGGCTGAGGCTGATCGAGCTGCCGCTCGCGCTGCCGTCGATCCTCGCCGGCGTGAAAACCTCCGCCGTGATCAACGTCGGCACTGCGACCATCGCGGCGTTCATCGGCGCCGGCGGTTACGGCGAACGAATCGCCTCGGGCCTCGCGCTGAACGACAGCATGACGCTCTTGTCGGGAGCGATTCCGGCCGCGGCGCTGGCGCTCATCGTGCAGGGGGCGTTCGAGCTCGGCGAGCGGCGGTTCGGCTGGATGGCGCGGACCGGGATTCAGCGCTGACCAATGATTGTTCGATTGTTCAGTGCGGTTGCCGAACGAAGAGCAAGGGATCGAGCCTTAGTCGGGGAGCCGCTAACGGCTCGAACCCGCCAGGGATGAATGTTCGCCGCCCACCCGCGCCAGGCAGTCCTGGAAATGATCCTATAAACAACGTCTTGCCAGAATACTCCGGGCGGTGAGTAAAAATACTCGTTGTCTTGAGTAAAATGTTGGCATGACCGTTTTCGTCCGCCCGCACGCGAAGCTGCTGCGCAAGCGCCTGCTCGAACCGCGCCGCTTCATTCAGGTCATCACGGGCCCGCGCCAGAGCGGGAAGACCACCCTCGTCCGTGGCATCGCCGAATCGCTCCGCGCGTCGGTCCGCTACGCAAGCGCGGACGAGCCGACCCTGCGCGATCGCGGCTGGATCGACGACGAGTGGAGGGCGGCGCGCAGCGGCGCCGAAGGCCGCCGGGGCGCGGTGCTGGTGCTGGACGAGATTCAAAAGGTCCCCGGGTGGTCGGAAACCGTGAAGCGCCTCTGGGATGAAGACACGCGGACCCGGGAGACGCTCATGGTCGTCGTCCTAGGTTCCGCGCCGCTCCTGATCCAGCGCGGACTGACCGAGAGCCTCGCCGGCCGGTTCGAGGTGCTGCGCCTGCCGCACTGGTCGTACGCCGAGATGCGCGAAGCTTTCGGTTTCTCGCTCGACGAATACCTTTTCTACGGCGGTTACCCGGGCGCAGCGCAGTTCGTCAGGGAACCCGAGCGCTGGGCCCGCTACGTGGTCGATTCGCTCATCGAGACGACGATCTCGCGCGACGTGCTGCTGCTCACCCGCGTGGACAAGCCGGCGCTGCTGCGGCGTCTCTTCGACCTCGGCTGCCGCTACTCGGGGCAGATCCTGTCCTACACGAAGATGCTCGGGCAGCTTCAGGACGCGGGCAACGCGACGACGCTCGCGCACTACCTGGATCTGCTCGCCGGTGCCGGAATGATCACGGGGCTGCAAAAGTACGCGGGCAGCGCAGCGCGAAGCCGGGGCTCGATCCCCAAGCTCCAGGTGCTGAACACGGCGCTCATGACGGCACAGTCGAAGCTGACGCTGAATGAGGCCCGCGCGGACCGGGAGTTCTGGGGCCGGCTGGTGGAATCCGCGGCCGGCGCGCACCTCGCGAACGCGGCGGCGGCGGGCGAGTGCGAGCTGTTCTACTGGCGCGAGCGCAACCGCGAAGTCGATTTCGTCGCGCGTGCCGGGCGTAGGGTGACGGCGATCGAGGTGAAGAGCGGTCGCAGGCGCGAGACGCCCGCAGGCATGGATGCGTTCGCCGCTTCCTTCAAGGGGGTGCGGCGGCTGCTCGTCGGCGGCGACGGCATCGCGCTGGAGGAGTTTCTGGCGAGACCGGCCCGGCAGTGGATTGACCGATAACTTGACCGACGGCTAATGGATCTCCGGCTCCGTTGTCGGCGCGGTGCCTTCCAGAAAATCGAAGTCGCAGCCCTCGTCGGCCTGCCTGATGTGCTTTGAAAAGATCGCGCCGTAGCCGCGCTCGTACTTCTTGGGCGGCGGAGTCCACGCGGCGCGCCGCTTTGCCAGCTCGCCCTCCGGCACCTCGAGATCGATCACCCGCCGCCCGACATCCAGCTCGATCAGATCCCCGTTCCGCACCAGCGCGAGCGGCCCGCCGACAAAGGACTCCGGCGCGACATGCAGCACGCAGGTGCCGTAGCTCGTGCCGCTCATGCGCGCATCCGACAGCCGAACCATGTCCTTCACGCCCTGCTTGAGCAGCTTCTTCGGCACCGGCAGCATGCCCCACTCGGGCATCCCGGGGCCGCCGAGCGGCCCCGAGTTGCGCAGCACGAGCACGCTCCCCGCATCCACCTCGAGATCGTCGCGGTCGATCCGCGCCGCCATGTCGTTGTAGTCCTCGAACACCACCGCGCGCCCGGTGTGCTTGAGGAGCTGCGGGCTCGCTGCGGCCGCCTTGATCACCGCGCCGTTCGGCGCGAGCGACCCGCGCAGCACGACGAGTCCTCCCGAGGCCTTCAGCGGATTCGCGCGGCTCCGGATTACATCCGCATTGAAAATGCGCGCACCCTCCAGGTTCTCGCCCAACGTGCGCCCGTTCACGGTCTTCGCATCGAGCTTGAGCAGATCCTTCAGCTCCGCAAGCAGCGCGCGCAGGCCGCCGGCGTAGTAGAAGTCCTCCATCAGGTACTTCTCGCCCGAAGGCCGCACGTTCGCAAGGAGCGGCGTCTTCGCCGAGAACTCGTTGAAGCGCTCGAGCGGCAGCTTCAAACCCGCGCGTCCCGCCATGGCGACGAGATGGATGATCGCGTTGGTCGATCCGCCCATCGCCATGAGCGTGACGATTGCATTGTCGAAAGAATGCGAGGTAAGAAGGTCACGCGGCTTCAAGTCCTCCCACACCATGTCGACGATGCGCTTGCCCGTGAGCGCAGCGAGCTTGGAATGGTTCGAATCCGGCGCCGGAATGGACGATGCGCCGGGCAGCGTCAGCCCGAGCGCCTCGGCGATTGCCATCATGGTCGCCGCGGTGCCCATCGTCATGCAGGTGCCCGCCGAGCGCGCGATGCCGTCCTCGATCTCCTGCCAGTCGCGCTCGGAAATCCGTCCGGCGCGCAGCTCGTCCCAGTACTTCCACGTGTCCGACCCCGACCCGAGCGTCGTCTCGCGCCAGTGCCCGGAGAGCATCGGCCCGGCGGGCAGATAGATCGCGGGCAGGTTCATGCTGGTTGCGCCCATGACGAGCGCCGGCGTGGTCTTGTCGCAGCCGCCCATCAGCACTGCGCCGTCCGCCGGATACGAGCGCAGCAATTCCTCGGTTTCCATCGCGAGGAAATTGCGATACAGCATGGTGGTGGGCTTCTGCATCGGCTCCGAGAGCGACATCGCCGGCATTTCCACCGGAAATCCGCCCGCCTGCCACACCCCGCGCTTGACTTCCTCGGCGCGGTTGCGAAAGTGCGTGTGGCAGGGATTGATGTCGGACCAGGTGTTGATGATCGCGATCACCGGCTTGCCCGCGTACTCCGAGCGGTCATAGCCCATCTGCGCGGTGCGCGAGCGGTGGCCGAAGGAGCGCAGGTCCTTCGCGCCGTACCAGCGGTGGCTGCGCAACTCCCCGGGTTTCTTTCGCGGCATGTTCGCTCCCTCAGTCACGTGAATTCTAAATTACACTTCCCGCCGTGATGATGATCGTGCGCAGCGGCTTCGGACCCTGGCTCCAGAGCTGGGCCCGCGTACTGCACTTCGCCGGTTACGCGCTCGCCGCAGCCGCCTCGCGCGCGAGCTACTCGCCCGCGACGCGGGCGGTGACGCTGAAGCAGATCTACTTCACGGCCTGGCAGATCCTGCCGCTGTTCCTGCTGTTCGCGGGGCTGCTGGAATTCATCCTGATCCGCATCATCGTGGCGGTCTCGCGCGAGTACGGCATCGCCGACTACGCGCTCGACCTGGTGCTGGGCGCGCTGGTGCTCGAACTGATCCCGTTGCTGACGGCGCTGTTCGTCGCCTTGCGCTCGGGATCGGCGATCGCGACGGAGGTCGCGCTGATGCACATTTCGGGCGACCTCGAATCGCTCGAGCGCGCGGGCGACGATCCGCTCGCCGTCGAGTTCGTGCCACGCGTCGCCGCGGCGGTGGTTTCGATCGCGGCGCTCACCGTGCTGGCGAACGCGCTCGCGCTGGTCATCGCCTACGGCGCGATGTACGGTTTCTCTCCCTGGGGGTTCGGCGAGTTCACGCGCGTCTTCGGCAAGGTGTTCGGCGCAGCGACCGTGCTCGGTCTCACGCTCAAGTGCCTGCTGTTCGGCGCCGCAGTGGCGGTGGTGCCGATCGCCGCGGGACTCGAGGCGACCTGGAAGGTCAAGTCGGCGCCCGTGGCGGTGCTCGGCGGAATGGTGCGGCTGTTCTTCCTGCTCGGCCTGATCGAGGTCGTATCATTGGCGGCGAGGTACATCTGATGGCGGCCGAGCGCGAACGGGGCGTCACTTTCATTCCCCGCGACCTCGGATTCAAGGTCGGGATGCTGCTCGCGTTCACCATCGCGGTGGTGGTGGCGTTCCTGCTGTACGTGCTGTACGCGCGCGGCGTGTTCGAGGCCACCCAGCGCCTGACGCTGGTGGCGGAAAACGCCGAAGGCGTGGGCGTCGGAATGGATCTCACGTTTTCCGGATTCGCGATCGGGACGGTGCGACGCATCTCGCTCGCCGAGAACGGCAAGGCGCGGATCGAGATCGAGGTGCCGCGCGCGGACTCGAAGTGGCTGCGCGCCACTTCCATCTTCACGCTCGAGCGCGGCCTGGTCGGCGGCGCGAAACTCCGTGCCTACAGCAGCGACTTGGGCGACCCGCCGCTCGAGGACGACGCCGTGCGCCTGATCCTGCGGGGCGATGCGACCGAGGAACTGCCGCGCATGGTGGCCACGATGCGCACGATCCTGGAGAACATCGAGCAACTCACCGGCGCGGGTGGCGGCGTCCAGGCGAACCTCGCGAATCTGCGGGTGCTGACCGAGCGCATGGCCGGCAAGCAGGGCTTGCTGGGCGGAATTCTCGGCACCGAGGACAACGCGAAGAAGGTGATCGCATCGATCGACCGCGCCAACGCGCTGCTCGCCTCGCTCGGCGGCGTCGCGGCAAGGCTCGATGCGGTGGTGGCGAAGACCGACCAGCGCGTGTTTGCCGCAGGCGGCGTGTTGGACGAGACGCAGCGCGCCGCGGCGCAGGCGAACGCAATCCTCGGCGACGTGCGCGAGAGCCTGAAGAAGGTCGACGCGATTCTCGCCAACGCGCAGGGCGCGAGCGCGGACGTCAAGTCGGCGACCACCGATCTGACGGCGCTGCGTTCAGAGGTTGAGGCGAGCCTGCGCAAGGTCACCGGACTGATCGACGAGATCAACCGCAAGTGGCCGTTCGAGCGCAAATCGGAGATCCGCCTGCCGTGAAACGCGTCGGGGTCAGGTCTTGTCTTGCCGCATTCGTCCTCGCCGGCTGCGCTGGCGCGCCGCCGCCGCCCGATTGGCAGCTCGGCGCGCGCGAGGCGCTCGCGGGCTTCGAGCGGCTTTACTTCGGCGGCGACACGCGGCTTGCGGAACAGGAATTCGCGCGCGCGAAATCGGAAATTGCGCGCACCGGGCGCGGCGACTTGCTGGCGCGCGCGGAACTGGCGCGCTGCGCTGCGCGCATGGCGAGCCTCGAGTTCGACGACTGTCCCGGATTCGAGGCGCGGCGCGCGGACGCGGGCCCCGAGGAGCCGGCGTACGCCGATTAGCTTGCCGGCGGCCGCGGGCCCCGGGGAGCTGGCGTACGCCGATTCCCTTGCAGGCGGCCGCGAGCGTGCCGCGACGGATGAGCCGCTGTCGCGCCTCGTCGCGGCGGGCGTCAAGCTCAGGTCGGGGTCGATCGCGCCGCCGGAAATCGCCGGCGCCGCAGACATCGCCTCGGCGCAGGGCTGGCGGCGGCCGCTGCTCGCGTGGCTCGGCGTGCAGGCGAAGCGGGCGCGCGATGCCGGCGACGCGGAGGCGGCCGCGCGCTTCGAGCGGCGCATCGACATCGTCCTAGGCAAGCAGGTCGACCGCCCGCGCCAGTAGCGTCGCGTCCCCTCGCAGAAGGAATTTCTGCACCCGCTGCGTCGCGGTGAGCGGCAGCGAGTCGGCGAAGGCGACGTAGCGCGGCACCTTGATCGCCGCGAGCCGCTCGCGGCACCAAACAGCGATCTCCTGCGCCGAGACTTCGGCCCCCGGTTTTCTCACGATCGCGACGAGAATCTCGTCCTCGCCCAGATCCGAGGGCACGGCAATCGCCGCGCACAGCAGCACCGCCGGGTGCTCGCCCACGACGCGATCGATTTCCGCACCCGAGATGTTCTCGCCGCGGCGGCGGATGAGGTCTTTCTTCCGCGCGACGAAATAGAAGTAACCGTCGGCATCGCGCCAGGCGAGGTCACCCGTCCTGAACCAACCGTCCTCGATCGCCGCCGCGGTCTGGTCGAGGTCCCGGTAGTAGCCCTGCATCAGGATCGGCGTCCTCACCTGGATTTCACCGACCTGTCCGTCCGGCAGGGTCGCGCCGTCCTCGCCCACGACGCGCAATTCGGCGAATTTCACTTCCGGATCCGGGTGCACGGCGGCCTTGCCGAGGCTGTTGGCGCGCCGCTCGCCGTCGAACGGGTTGTTCGCCGCGCCCGGGATCTCCGTCATGCCGTAGCCCTCGATCACCACCGGCACCTTGAACTCCTCGCGGAAAACCCGTTCCAGCTCGGGCGACACCGGCGCCCCGTACACCACGCGCAGTCGGTGGCGTGGATCGAATTCGCTGCGCGGCCTGCGCGCGAGGATGTTGCCGATCGCAGCGATGATGTTGACCTGCGTTGCGCCGGTTTCCGCGACGGTACGCCAGAACGCGCCGGCGGAAAACTTCGGCGCGAGCGCGAGGCGCGCGCCCGCGGCGAGCGCTCCGGCAAGCGAATAAAAGAGCGCGTTGATGTGAAACAGCGGCAGGACGCACAGCAGGCAATCTTCCGGTTGCAGCCACAGCCGCGCCACGAACCCCTCGCCCGCGAGCACGAAACTGCGCTGACTGTGCATCACACCCTTGGGAAATCCGGTCGTGCCGGACGTATAAAGAATGAGGCAGGTCGCGTCGCGCGAGGGTTCGGGCGGCAGATCGCGGTCACTGCGCTCGAGGTGCGCGATCGCCTCGTCGAGAACGAACGTCCACGGCGGGGGCGCGACGGGGTGGACCGATTCGCGCGCCGTCGCAAGTGCGGCTTTGCTCGCTGCGACCGCGCACACGTTCGCGTGCTGCAGGATGTAGCCTGCTTCGCGCGCGCCGAAATCCGGATTCACCGGCACCATCACCGCGCCGATGCGCGCGAGCGCGAAGAACAGCAGCACCGTGTTCGCACTGTTGGCCGACATCACACCGACGCGATCGCCCGAAGCGATTCCTCTCGCGAGCAGGCCGCGCGCCAGGCGTTCGGCTCGCAGCGTGAACTCTCCGTAGCTCAGGGTCTCGCGCTCGAATCGCAGGAAGCTGCGCGAGGCATCGACCGAGCTGCGGCTCTCCAGCAGGCTCGCGAGCGTGCCGCGGTGCGCGGGGTAGCCGCGAAGAACGTCCAGCGGTCTGCGCATGGGCGCGCGAATGTAGCACGGTGGTTTTTTCGCTACAGCGCCGAGGCAATTCGGTTAGTGGTCACTATCGAATCGCCGGGTCCGACATGACTTGAGAGACCGCTTTTACTATTGGCTGTAACCCATTCATTTATCTGATGAATAAACCCTGACTCCTGGATCAAGTTTGTCGCCTAAGTGGTTGTCAGAGCAAAGAAAAAACCCCTCATACGCTTGACCCTGCCGAATCCGTTCAATAAAGTGGCAAAAAGTAGAAAAAAGTGGGATACCACGGGAATTCCCGGTCATTGGAGCGAGCGGAGGGCTAGAGGGGATGGGCGGGGCATTCCACGGAGCGACGGTCATCACCCTCGATGCGAAGGGGCGTCTCGCCATTCCGACGCGTCACCGTGAGGCGCTGCTCGCAGCGCGCCGGCCGTTGGTGCTCACCGCGCACCCCGACGGCTGCGCGCTGCTGTACGCCGAGGCCGACTGGGAGCCGGTGCGCGCGCGGATCGAAACCTTTCCGAGCTTTCACACGCAGGCGAGCTGGTGGAAGCGCCTGCTGTTCGGTTTCGAGGAACACGTGCAGCCCGACGGATCGGGCCGCATCCTGGTTTCGCCCGCGCTGCGCATGCACGCCAAGCTCGAGCGCGAAGCGATGATGGTCGGCCAGGGGCATTACTTCGAGCTTTGGGATTCCGGGGTCTGGAGCGCCAAGCTGTCCGGAGCGCTCACCGGGGGCGGTCCGCCGCCGCCCGGCATGGAGGATTTCTCGCTGTGACGGCGGGCGCAAGCGATGAACGCCAGCGTCCCCGGGCATCGCGCAGTACTCCTCGCGGAGGCGGTTGCTGCGCTCGCGCCGCGTACCGACGGCATCTACGTCGATCTGACCTTCGGTCGCGGCGGGCACAGCCGGGCGATCCTCGCGCGGCTCGGTCCGCGCGGCCGATTGATCGCGCTCGATCGGGACCCCGAAGCCGTGGCGGCGGCGACGTCGATTCAGGACGCGCGCTTTTCGATCCGGCACGCCCAGTTCTCGGACCTCTCCCGGTCGCTCGACGCCTGCGGAATTCAATCCGTGCACGGCGTGCTGGCGGACCTGGGAGCTTCGTCGCCGCAGTTCGACACGCCGGCGCGCGGCTTTTCGTTTCGCGCCGACGGACCGCTCGACATGCGCATGGATCCGACGCGCGGCCCATCCGCGGCGCAATGGCTGGCCGCGGCCACAGAAACGCAGATCCGGGAGGCGATCAGGGACTATGGCGAAGAACGGTTTGCTAAACAGATTGCAGCGGCGATTGTTGCTTCTCGCGCAAGCGAACCCATCGTCCGCACCCGGCAACTGGCCAATCTCGTGGCAGCGGCGGTCCGCACACGCGAGGCTGGCCAGGACCCGGCGACGCGCACCTTTCAAGCTCTACGGATTCTCGTCAATCGGGAGCTTGAGGAAGTGTCGCTGATGCTGCCGCAGGCCGTGGCGCGCCTCGCCCCCGGAGGCCGGCTCGCGGTGGTGAGCTTTCCCTCGCTCGAGGACCGCATCGTGAAGCGTTTCATGCAGGCGCTCGCCCGGCCCGCGCTGCCACGGGATTTGCCGATTCGCGCCAGCGAGATGCCACAAGCGTCGCTCAGAATCGTCGCGCCACCCCAGCGCCCCGGTGCCGCCGAGCGCGCGACCAACCCGCGTGCGCGCAGCGCAGTGCTGCGTGTCGCCGAGCGCACCGACACCCCCTTTGACCCCGGACCCCACTCCCGAATCGAGCCCGACGCGTGGCGAAGCTGAACCTCCTCCTCCTCCTCGTTCTCCTCGCCTGCGCGTTCGGGCTCGTGACTTCTCAGCACCAGGCGCGAAAGTCGTTCGTTGCACTCGAAAGGGAAGGCGCGCGCACGCGTGAACTCGACGTCGAATACGGGCAGCTGCAGCTCGAGGCGAGCACCTGGGGGCTGCACGCCCGTGTCTCGAAAATCGCCCAGGACGCACTCGGCCTGCACGCTCCGGACCCGAGGCGCGTTCGCGTGATCGAGCAGGGCGCCGCGGAGTCGACGCGGTGAGTTACGCGGCTGCTCCGGCGATGGTGCGACTGCCGACCTGGCGTGCGCGCCTCGTGCTGGTGGTTTTCGTCGCCGGATTCCTGGTGCTGCTTGGCCGTTCCGTATGGCTGCAGGTGGTCCAGACCGAATTCCTGCAGGAACGGGGCGAAGCGCGCTATTCGCGCGTCCTCGAAGTTCCCGCGACACGCGGCCGGATCCTCGATCGAAGGGGAGAGGCGCTCGCGATCTCGACCCCGGTGAAGTCGATCTGGGCGATTCCCGAAGACGTGAAGGCGACGCCCGCGCAGTTCGAACAGCTCGCGCGGCTGCTGGATTCCGGGCCGCGCGAACTCGAACGCCGGATCGCCGAGGCCTCGCGCGATTTCGTGTACCTGAAGCGACAGATCCCGCCCGAAACCGCGGAGCGCGTCGCCGCGCTCGGCATCCCGGGCCTGTACCAGCAGCGCGAGTTCCGCCGCTATTACCCGGGCGGAGAGACCACCGCGCACATGGTCGGTTTCACCGGTGTCGAGGATACCGGGCAGGAGGGGATCGAACTCGCATTCCAGTCGAGTCTCGCCGGGGTTCCGGGGAGCCGGCGGGTCATCAAGGACCGGCTCGGGCATGTCGTCGAGGACGTCGAGGCGATCCGCGCCGCGCAGGACGGCAAGGAACTGCGGCTCGCGCTGGACAGCAAGATCCAGAGCGTCGCCTACACCGCGCTGAAGAACGCGCTCGAGACGCACCGCGCCAAGGGCGGCGCACTGGTCGCGATCGACGTGCGCACCGGCGAAGTGCTCGCGCTCGCGAACGTGCCGACCTACAACCCCAACAACCGGGCGCGCCTCACCGGGGCGCAACTTCGCAATCGCGTCATTACCGACTTGTTCGAACCGGGTTCCACGCTGAAGCCGTTCACCGTTGCGCTCGCGCTCGACATGGGCAGACTGACGCCCGCGAGCGTCATCCAGACCGCGCCGGGCCGGCTCACCATCGGAAACCGCACCATCCACGACGCGCATGCGGGCGGCGCCATGACCGTCGCGCAGGTGATCCAGAAGTCCTCCAACGTCGGCGCCGCGAAAATCGCGCTCTCGCTGCCGCGCGAGGACATGCGCGAGATGTTCCGCCGCATGGGCTTCGGCGCGCCGCCGCAACTCGGTTTTCCGGGAGAGGCTGCGGGCAAGGTCCGCGACGCGAAGACCTGGAGGCCGATCGAGCAGGCGACCATGGCCTACGGCCACGGCATCTCGGTGAGCCTGATCCAGCTCGCGCGTGCCTACACGGTGTTCGCGCGCGACGGCGAACTGCTGCCGCTGAGCCTGATCAAGGCGGACATGCCCGCGTCCGGCCGGCAGGTTCTGAGCGCCGAAACTGCGCGCGCCATGCGCGCGATGCTGGAGGCCGCGACGCAGCCCGGCGGGACTGCGCCGCGGGCGCGCGTGATGGGCTGGCGGGTCGCGGGCAAGACCGGCACCGCGCACAAGCTGGAAGGCGGCGTCTATGCCGCGAACAAGTACGTGTCGTCGTTCGTCGGCTTCGCGCCGGTCAGCGCGCCGCGGCTGGTGGTCGCGGTGATGATCGATGAGCCCTCGGCCGGTCAGTACTATGGCGGCGCGGTGGCGGCGCCGGTGTTCGCGCAGGTCGTGCAGGGCGCGCTGCGCCTGCTGGAAGTTCCGCACGACGCGCCGCTCACGCCGATCGAAATTCCCGGCGAAGACGAAGTCGCCGAGGAGAGCACCTGATGCGGGAAGCGCCGTGGACCTGTTCGCCAGGCTTTCGCGCCAAGGAGCGATGATCGAGCGCCTGAGCTCGGACAGCCGCGGCTGCGCGCCGGGCGATTGCTTCTTTGCCTGGCCCGGCGAGCATGGCGACGGCCGCGATCACATCGCCCAGGCGATCGACCGCCGGGTCGCCGCCGTGGTCTGGGAGCGCTCGGGTTTCGCCTGGCGTACCGACTGGCGCGTGCCGAACGAGGGCATCGAGGGGCTGAAGGACCGCGCGGGAGAACTCGCGAGCGCCTTCCACGCCCGCCCGTCCGAATCGCTCTGGGTGTGCGGCGTCACCGGAACCAATGGCAAGACCTCGTGCTCGCAATGGCTTGCGACGCTTCTCGCGCGCGCCGGCGCACCCACCGCAGTGATCGGAACCCTCGGCAACGGGTTTCCGGGCGCTCTGGCCGAGTCCGGACACACCACGCCCGACGCGCTCGAAGTGCAGCGCCTGCTCGCCGCGTTCCGCGGCGAGGGCGCGCAGGCGGTGTCGATGGAAGTGTCCTCGCACGGCCTGCTGCAGGGCCGGGTGAACGGCGTCGCGTTCCGCTGCGCGCTGTTCACCAACCTGTCGCACGATCACCTCGACTACCACGGCTCGATGGAAGCGTACGCGGCCGCGAAGTCGCGCCTGTTCGAAGTGCAGACGCTCGAGTCCGCGGTGCTCAATCTCGACGACGTGCTCGGCGTGCGGCTCGCGCAACGCCTGGCCTCGCGCGCGGTCCGCACCATCGGGTACGCGCTCGCGCCCGCGGCGCTCGTGCCGGGCAGCGTGGCGCAGCACGTGGTCGCAAAGGACATCCGGTTCGGCTCGCAGGCGACCGAGGTTTCGATCGACTCGAGCTGGGGCGAATGCGAGGTCCGGCTCCACACGCTCGGCCGATACAACGTCGCGAATGCGCTCGGCGTTCTGGGTTGTCTGCTCGCTTACGGCCTGCCGTTCAGCGAGGCGGCCGAGGCGCTCGAGCACATTCCGGACGTTCCGGGCCGCATGCAGCGGCTCGGCGGCGATGCAGCGCCGCTGCTGGTCGTCGACTATGCCCACACGCCGGATGCGATCGAGAAAACGCTGCAGGCGCTCAGGCCCGTCGCCACGGCGCGCGGCGGCAGACTGGTGATCGTTTTCGGCGCGGGCGGCGATCGTGATCCGTCCAAACGCGCCATCATGGGCGAGGCGGCATCGCGCCATGCCGACCGGATCGTTCTCACGAGCGACAACCCGCGCGGCGAAGATCCGGTGGCGATCATCGAGGCGATCCGCGTCGGGGTCACCGCGCCCTGCACCATCGAGCCCGATCGCGCCACGGCGATCGAGGCGGCGATCGCCTCCGCCGCGGATGCAGATGTGGTGCTGCTTGCGGGCAAAGGGCACGAGGCCTACCAGGAACTGGCCGGCGAGCGGCGGCCGTTCTCGGACGTGGAGTGCGCGCGCAACGTGCTCGCGCGGCGGGGCACGCGATGATGGGTCTCGCCGAAGCCGCGCGCATGGTGCAGGGACGGCTCGTAGGCGAGGATGCGCGCTTCGCGCGCGTATCGACCGACACGCGATCGATCGGTCGCGGCGAACTGTTCGTCGCGATCCGCGGCGAGCGCTTCGACGGCCACGAATTCCTCGGCGTCGCCGCGGCGCGGGGCGCTGCCGGGGCGCTGGTCGACGAGCGCTTCGGCGGCAGCGCGCCGTTGCCGCTCGTCGTCGCCGACGAGACACGCCTCGCGCTCGGTCGCCTGGGCCGGGGCTGGCGCGAGCGCTTCGCGCCCACGCTGATCGCGATCACCGGATCCAACGGCAAGACCACGACGAAGGAAATGCTGGCCTCGATCCTGCGCGCGCATGCCGGGGAGGCGGCGGTGCTCGCGACGCGGGGCAATCTCAATACCGACATCGGCGTGCCGCTGACGCTGCTCGAAATGGCGTCGCCGCACGCCTGGTGCGTCGTCGAGCTCGGCATGAATCATCCGGGGGAGATCGCTGCCCTCGCGGACATCGCGCGGCCGAACATCGCGCTGGTCAACAACGCGCAGCGCGAGCACCTCGAATTCATGCGCAGCGTCGATGCGGTGGCGGCGGAAAACGCCGCGGTGTTCGCCGCGCTGCCCGCCGATGGGATCGCCGTGATCAACGCCGACGACGAGCGTGCCGAGCTGTTCCGCGCCGCCGCGGCCGGACGCCGCAGGGTCGAATTCGGGCTCGACGCGCGGGCCGACGTAGGCGGCGGCTACGCGCTTCGCGCGCTCGAAAGCGAAATCGTGCTGCGAACTCCCGCCGGCGAGGCGAGCGCGACGCTCGCCATTCCCGGCGCGCACAACGTGCGCAACGCGCTTGCGGCCACGGCTTGCGCAGTCGCCGCGGGCGTCCCGCTTCAGGCGATCGCGCAGGGGCTGAGCGCATTCCGTCCCTGCGCCGGCCGCCTGCAGGTGCGGCGCACCGCAGAGGCCACCGTGATCGACGACAGCTACAACGCGAATCCCGATTCGGTGCGCGCGGCCATCGACGTGCTCGCGTCCTGCAACGGCGCCGCGGTGCTGGTTCTCGGCGACATGGGCGAGGTCGGCGAACAGGGCGCCGATTTTCATCTCGAGATCGGACGCTACGCCGCCGAGCGCGGTATCGGCGCACTGCTCGCGATCGGCGAACTCCCGGTGCACAGCGTTGCGGGCTTCGGGCCCGGGGCGCGACATTTCGCGACGGCCGAGGAACTCGCGGCGGCGGCGCGAGCCCAGGCGCGCGACGGCGCAACGCTGCTCGTGAAGGGTTCGCGCTTCATGCGCATGGAACGCATCGTCTCGGCGCTCACCGGCACCGGTGGGGCAGGGGCGCACTGATGCTGCTCGAACTGACGCAATGGCTCGCGCGCGACGTGCGGCTGTTCAACGTCTTCGGCTACATCACGCTGCGTGCGGTGCTCGCCTGCCTGACCGCGCTGGCGATCTCGCTCATCCTCGGGCCCTACGTCATCCGCAAGCTGACGCGGTACAAGATCGGGCAGGCGGTGCGCGACGACGGCCCCAAGTCGCACCTCACCAAGGCGGGCACGCCGACCATGGGCGGTGCGCTGATTCTGCTGTCGATCGGCATCACGACGCTCCTGTGGGGCGACCTGCAGAACCGCTACCTGTGGGTGGTACTGCTGGTGACGCTCGCGTTCGGCGCGATCGGCTGGATCGACGACTACCGCAAAGTCGTGCGGCGCGATCCCAAGGGACTCCCGGCAGGCGCGAAATTCTTCTGGCAGTCGGTGTTCGGCCTCGCCGCCGCGGGCTACCTCGCCTGGACCGCTCAAGGGGTGCCGGCGCTCGACCAGCTGATCGTTCCGTTCTTCAAGTTCATCACTTACCCGCTCGGTGCGGCGGGCTTCATCGTGCTGACCTACTTCGTGATCGTCGGTACTTCCAATGCGGTCAACCTGACCGACGGCCTGGACGGCCTGGCGATCATGCCGACGGTCATGATCGGCGGCGCGCTCGGCATCTTCGCGTACGTCGCGGGCCATTCCGGGTTTTCGAAGTATCTCGGGCTGCCGTACATCGCGGGCGCGGGGGAGCTCACGGTGATCTGCGGCGCGCTCATCGGCGCGGGGCTCGGTTTTCTCTGGTTCAACGCCTATCCCGCGGAAGTGTTCATGGGAGATGTCGGCGCGCTCGCACTCGGCGCGGCGCTCGGCACCATCGCCGTGATCGTTCGCCAGGAAATCGTGCTGTTCATCATGGGCGGCGTGTTCGTCGCCGAAACCCTGTCGGTGATGCTCCAGGTGCTGTACTTCAAGTGGACCGGGGGCAAGCGCATCTTTCGAATGGCGCCGCTGCACCACCACTACGAACTCGAGGGCTGGAAAGAGTCCCAGGTGGTGGTGAGGTTCTGGATCATCACGATGATGCTGGTGCTGTTCGGCCTCTCGACGCTCAAGTTGCGCTGACCATGCAGATGCGCGAGCCGATCTTCCAGTGCCTGCCTCAGCCTCGTCCGGTGCCGCTCGCGGGGCGCAACGCGCTCGTGCTCGGCCTCGGCGACACGGGACTGTCGATGGCGCGATGGATCGCGCTTCAGGGCGGCCGCGTGCGAGCGGCCGATACCCGCGCGGAGCCGCCGCGTGCGGCCGACCTGCGCGGCGCGCTACCCGGTGCCGAGGCGCGTTGCGGGGCGTTCGAACTCTCGCTCCTCGAAGGGATCGATCTGGTTTGCGTCAGTCCAGGGCTCTCGCTCGAAGAGCCCGTGGTGCAGGAAGCGGCGCTGCGCAAGATCCCGGTGCTCGGCGACATCGAATTGTTCGCCTGGGCGCTCAATGCGCAGGCGAAGAGCGGGGTCATCGCGGTGACCGGAACCAACGGCAAGACCACCGTCACCTCGCTCACCGGGCACCTGCTGCGAAGTGCAGGCATCGACTGCGAGGTGGCCGGAAACATCGGTCCGGCGGCGCTCGATGCCTGGATGAAACGCAGTACCGCAGCGCCCGCAATCTGGGTGCTGGAACTTTCCAGCTATCAACTGGAGATTACCTGGTCGCTCTGCGCGCGTGCCGCCACCGTGCTCAATCTGAGCGAGGACCATCTCGACCGCCATCGCGATTTCGGGCGTTACGCCGCGGCCAAGCAGCGCGTTTTTCGCGGCGACGGCATGCAGGTGTTGAACCGCGAGGACGCGCGCTCGATGGCCTGCGCGCTGCCCGGGCGGCAGATCGTGAGCTTCGGCCGCAATGCGCCGGAGCGCTCCGGCGATTACGGCATCGGCGTTCGTGAAGGACGGTCCTGGCTGCAGCGCGGCGAGGAGCCGTTGCTGCCGCTGAACGAATTGCCGTTGTTCGGGCTGCACAATGCGGCGAATGCGCTCGCTGCCTGCGCGCTTGCGCAGGCGGCGGGCGCGCCGCTCGAATCGCTTGGCGCCGGGCTACGCAGCTTCCGCGGCCTGCCGCACCGCGTGGCGCGGATCGCCCTGCGCCGGGGCGTCGCGTGGTACGACGATTCCAAGGGCACGAACGTCGGCGCCACCGTCGCGGCACTCGAGGGCTTGGGCGCAAGCACGCTCCTCATCGCCGGAGGCGAGGGCAAGGGGCAGGACTTCTCGGTCCTTGCGCCCGCGGTGGCGCGGCACGCGCGCCACGTGTTCCTCATCGGGCGCGACGCCTCGCTCATCGAGCAGGCGCTTCGCGCCTGCGGCGTATCGCTGCATCGTTGCGAGTCGCTCGAGCATGCGGTTGCGGGCGCAGCCGCCAGTGCGCGCGCGGGCGACGCGGTGCTCCTGTCGCCCGCCTGCGCGAGCTTCGACATGTTTCGCGACTATCGGCATCGCGGCGAGTCCTTCGTCGCGGCGGTGCGCGCGCTCGGCGACTGACCGGTGGCGAGCTACGTTTTCGCGCAAAAGGTCCCGGCAGCCGAATACGACCGCTCGCTCGCCTGGGCTGCGCTGGTGCTGGTTTCGATCGGCGCCGTGATGGTCTATTCGGCCTCGATCAGCACTGCGGAGGCGAGCCGCTTCAGCGGAAACAACTCCGCGTACTTCCTCGTCCGGCACGGCCTGTTCATCGGGGTCGCGCTTGCCGCGGCGATCGGCGTGTTCCTGGTTCCGGTGCGCCTGTGGCAGCGCGGCGCGCCGTGGCTGTTCCTCGTCGGCATCGCGCTGCTCGTGCTGGTGCTGATTCCGGGTATCGGCCGCGAGGTGAACGGCGCGCGGCGATGGATCGGGCTGTATTTCCTCACCGTGCAGCCGTCGGAATTGATGAAGCTCGCCGTCGTCCTCTACGCAGCCGACTACACCGTGCGCAAGCACGCCGTGATGAAGAATTTCAGGAAAGGGTTGCTGCCCATCCTGGGCGTGATGCTGGTGGTTTCGTGGCTGCTGCTGCGGGAGCCCGATTTCGGCGCGCTCGTGGTCATCGCGGTGACCGCGTTCGGCATGCTGTTCCTCGGCGGCATGAACGGCCGGCATTTCCTGCTGCTGCTCGCGATGCTGGTGGTCGGTTTTGCGGGCCTGGTGCTGTCCTCGCCGTACCGGCTGCAGCGGATTTTCGGCTTCATGGATCCTTGGTCGGATCCCTACGGCAAGGGATACCAGCTCTCGCATGCCCTGATCGCGTTCGGCCGCGGCGAGTGGCTGGGCGTCGGTCTCGGTGCGAGCGTGGAAAAACTCCTCTACCTGCCCGAGGCGCACACGGATTTTCTGCTGGCGGTGATCGCGGAGGAACTCGGCTTTGCGGGGGTCGCGGTGGTGGTCGTGCTGTTTGCCTGGATCGTGGTGCGCGCCTTTGCGATCGGGCGGGAGGCCGCGCTTCGCGAACGGCATTTCCACGCCCTCGCGGCGCAAGGCATCGGCGTCTGGCTCGGCTTCCAGTCGCTCATCAACATGGGTGTCAACATGGGCCTGCTGCCTACCAAGGGCCTGACGCTGCCGCTCATGAGCTTCGGCGGCTCGGGCCTGGTCGTGAACTGCGTCGCGATCGCGATGCTGCTGCGGATCGACTGGGAAAACCGCCAGGTCGGGCGGGGGCTGCCGGCATGAGCCGGACCATTCTCATCACTGCGGGCGGCACCGGCGGCCACGTGTTTCCCGGGCTGGCGGTGGCGGATGCGATGCGCGAGGCGGGATGGCGCGTGGTCTGGCTGGGCGCCAGGAACGGAATGGAAGCGCGCCTCGTGCCCGCCCGCGGCTACGAGATGGCCTGGGTTCGCGCCGGCGCGCTGCGCGGCAAGGCATTGCTCGCGAAACTGCTGCTGCCGATGAACCTGCTCGTCGGGTTCTGGCAGAGCGCGCGCGCCATCCTGCGGCATCGCCCGGACGTGGTGCTCGGCATGGGAGGTTACGTCGCATTCCCGGGCGGCATGATGGCTTCGCTGCTGGCGCGGCCGCTTGCGGTGCACGAGCAAAACGCGATCGCTGGACTGACGAACCGGATCCTCGCCGGCGTCGCCGACCGTGTGCTGGTTGCATTTCCCGGCGCGCTGCGCAACGCCGTGTGGACCGGAAACCCGGTACGCGAAGAGATCGCGCGGCTCGCGCCTCCCGAGCAGCGATTCGCCGCGCGCAGCGGGCCGCTTCGTTTGCTGGTGATCGGCGGCAGCCTCGGGGCGCAGGCGCTGAACGATTGCCTGCCGCGCGCGCTCGCCCTCATTCCCCCGGCCGAGCGGCCACGCGTCGTGCACCAGTCGGGCGAGCGGCACCTCGACGCGGTCGCGGGCCTGTATCGCGAGTTGGGCGTCGAAGCTGAGCCGATTGCGTTCATCGGCGACATGGCGCAGCGCTACGCCGAGGCCGATCTGGTGATCTGCCGCGCGGGCGCGATCACGGTCGCCGAGCTTGCCGCGGCCGGAGTCCCGAGCGTGCTGGTGCCGTATCCGCACGCGGTGGACGACCACCAGACGGCGAACGCCGCATTTCTCGTGCGCGCAGGCGCCGGCATGGTTCTGCCGCAGGGTGACATGAACCCGGAGCGCCTCGCGCAGCTCATCCGTTCGCTCGATCGGCCGTGGCTTCTGCAGATGGCCGTGAAAGCGCGCGCGCTCGGCAAGCCCGATGCCACGCGCGCAGTGGCCGAGCACTGCATGCGCCTCGCCGACACCGGGCGCGGGGGGGCGGCCGCATGAGGCACAAGGTCCGCCGGTTGCACTTCGTCGGCATCGGCGGCTCCGGAATGAGCGGCATCGCCGAGGTGCTGCTGAACCTCGGCTACGGAGTGAGCGGATCGGACCTGGCGGAAAATCCTGCGACCCGGCGACTGCGCGAACTCGGCGCGCGCATCGCCCTGCGGCACAGCGCCGATCAGGTCACGGGCGCAGACGCCGTGGTGATTTCCAGCGCCGTGCGGGCCGACAACCCCGAAGTCATCGCAGCGCGCGCCAAACGCATTCCGGTCGTGCCGCGGGCGCTGATGCTGGCCGAGTTGATGCGGCTGAAACAGGGCGTGGCGATCGCCGGCACCCACGGCAAGACCACGACCACCAGCCTGGTTGCGAGCGTGCTCGCGGAGGCCGGGCTCGATCCGACCTTCGTCATCGGGGGGCGCCTGACCGCGGCGGGATCCAACGCGCGGCTCGGCGCGGGCGAATTCATCGTCGTCGAGGCCGACGAGTCCGACGCGAGCTTCCTGCATCTGCAGCCGGTGATCGCGGTGGTGACCAACATCGACGCCGATCACATGGATACCTACGGGCACGATTTCGCGAAGCTGAAGCAGGCCTTCGTCACGTTCCTGCAGAACCTGCCCTTCTACGGCAGCGCGGTGTTGTGCCTGGACGATCCGCACGTACGCGAGATTCTGCCGTTCGTTTCCAAACCGGTGACGAGCTACGGCTTCGCCGCCGATGCGGCGGTGCGCGCCGTGCGCATCGAACACGCAAGCGGCGCGATGCGCTTCGGCGCCGAGCGCGAGGGACGCGCGCTGCTGGAGGTCACGCTGAATCTCCCGGGACTGCACAACGTGCAGAACGCCCTCGCGGCGATCGCCGTGGCGACCGAACTCGGCGTCGCCGACGCGGCGATCCGAAAGGCGCTCGCCGATTTCCACGGCGTCGGACGGCGCTTCCAGCGCTGCGGCGAGGTGGCTTGCGAAGGCGGGCATTTCACGCTGGTCGACGACTACGGTCATCATCCCGCGGAGATGGCGGCGACGCTTGCGGCCGCGCGCGGCGCGTTTCCCGGACGGCGCGTGCTGCTCGCGTTCCAGCCGCATCGCTACACGCGAACCCGCGACCTGTTCGAGGACTTCGTTCAGGTGCTCTCGAGCGCCGACGCGCTCGTGCTCTCCGAGGTCTACGCCGCGGGCGAGGCGCCGATCGTCGCGGCCGACGGCCGCGCCCTCGCGCGCGCGGTGCGGGTCGCCGGAAAGGTCGAACCGGTGTTCGTCGAGGAAGTGACGCAGCTCGCGGCGGCGATCCGCCGCGCCGCGCAACCCGGCGACGTCGTGCTCGCGATGGGCGCGGGATCGATCGGCGCAGTCGCGGCGGAACTCGCCCGGAGCGGAGCCTGAAGGCGATGAACATGCGCGCTGGCGCCCACTTCACCGGACTGCGAGGCGACCTGAGGCTCG
>ORMF011514172.1_pt1 | contig 26295 bp, 23 predicted proteins | sample 1779871 | NCBI WGS metagenome assembly ORMF01 (sample SAMEA104232316, study PRJEB22302) | groundwater metagenome | biome: forest; feature: aquifer; material: groundwater | place: USA | collected 2011-08-07 | depth 5.4 m | reverse complement strand
CGCGTGCCGACACAGCGGTTATAGACCATCTGGTTCAGGCCCTCGTGGCTGTGTACCGTCGCGGCCACAGGACATACGGGCTCGCATGGCGCCTTCTCGCAGTGCATGCAGGGCACCGGCTGAAAGACGACGCCATCCGGATTCTCCAGCTCGCCCGTGTAGTAGCGGTCGATCCGGATCCAGTGCATCTCACGGCCCTTGGCGACCTGGTCTTTGAAGACGGTCGGGATGTTGTTCTCCGCCTGACACGCCGCGGTACAGGCATTGCACCCGATGCACGTGTTAAGATCGATTGACATTCCCCACTTGTAGCCGGGATAGTTGCGGTGGTCTTCGGGGGCTTCGAATATCGTGTCGGGCTTGTTCCGATACTCTTCCTTCTGTTCTTCCGTCAGTTCGGGGTCCTTTACGAACTCCTCAAAGGAGCGCTCCAGCACAGGATCGCGGCCCTTCATGTCCATGCTGCTGTGGTAGTGGGTGCTGACCAGCTCGTAGCTGTCACCCGACGACTTCAAAGCTGCGCCCTGGGTAAACAGAGGGGATGAGGAAGTGCGAAGCCGATACGGATTGACGCCCAATCCATTTCCGACCTCTCCGGACTTCGTCCGCCCGTATCCGAAGTGCAGGGTCACGCAGTTGTCCGGATGTCCGGGCAGTACAAAGATCGGCGCCTTCAGCTTCCGCCCATCCAGCGTGATCTCCACGACGGTACCAGTCGCCCGATCTACCGCTCCCTTTTGAGCGTATCCCATGTCGACCGCCGTCTTCGGTGAGATGAGCGCCGCATTGTCCCACACCAGCTTGGTCATGGGCTTCGGCAGCTCTTGGAGCCAGTTGTTGTTGGCGTAGCGGCCGTCTCCGATATTTGGATCGGGGCGGAAGATGACTTCAATTCCCTGGGCGTTGGGAAGTGGGACTTGCGGGCTGGGTGGCGCTGCGGTTGGCGATACCTGTTTGGTTGCGGCTGACGTGTGCGGAATGACGCCGTCGTTCAGAGATTTGCGGAAAAAGAGATCGAAATCTATTGTGCCGGCCTGGCGGCGTTTCCAATATCCGCGTACGATCTCGTATCCCGGACGAGGTTTGTTCGACAGGGCCGCGACGATTTCGAGTGCGGACCTGCCGCCATATAGCGGTTGTATGAGCGGCTGGACAATCGAAGCGGTCCCATCGTATGCGCGCGCGTCTCCCCAGGCCTCCAGATAGTGCGCCTCGGGCAGATGCCAATTACAGAGATCGGACGTCTCATCGTCATATAAGCCCAGGCGCGCCCGGAACGGCACTTTGGCTATGGCTTTCGAGAACTCCAAGTCCACAGGGGCGTCGAACGCTGGGTTGCCGCCAAAGATCAAGATCGCTTTCACGGTGCCCGACAGCATTTCCGCGACGAGCTGCTTGATATCGGTCATCTGGTCCGTAGGATTCGCCTCGACGGGTTCCGTGTACGATACCGTCTTGCCTACGTTCCCCAGGGCCTGATTGATCTGGTGCGCAAGCGCGTGAACCTGCGGAGATTGATTCGCGCCGGCGATAACGAGAGACATACCGGAATGATCGCGCAGGTCTTTTACGAGAGCATCGACCCACGGCAGCCCGGGGGAGCCCGTGCTGCCTAAGTTGACGCCGACCAGTACGGCCTGGGCGATCCCTTCGACATTACTCGCTCGGACAGCGTGTCGATGGTCCGCCATGGCGCCGGTGATTGTCGGGGTGCTTTCGATGGCGTATAGCCGGTTCATCTCGGTCACACCCTTGCGCACGCGCCGCTTTTCCACAAAGTCGCGCGCATACCGGATACTGGCGGGATGCTCCAAGAGGAAGTCCGAATCGAGTGAGAGGACGCGGTCCGCTTTATCGAAGGCATAGACCGTGTTTATATAATCTCCGAAGACAAGTTTGGACCCGGCCCGTGCGCTGTCGCCCCCAGCCGGTTCGTATTGCATCCATTTCGACTGCGGATATTTCTTCTGGAACACCGATATCTGCTCGGCCAAGGTCGGAGACGTGATCGTTTCGGTGAGGAATCGGATTCCCGCGCCGCCCCCCTCCGTCTCCTTCGCGAGCACATCCCGCGCCGCGGCCAGAAACTCCTCGAAAGTTGAAACCTCGCCCTCATGTAAAACGCTTTGCGATCGGTCGGGGTCGTAAAGGCCGAGAATGGACGCCTGAGCGATGGCATTCGTAGCGCCGAGACTGGCGGGATGGTTCGGATTTCCTTCGATTTTGGTGGGCCGGCCCTCATGACTGTCGACCAACAGTCCAACCGCATATCCGTTGATCGTCATCGCCGTTGCGTAGCGCAAGATCTGTCCCGGCGTTAGATCCTCCGGCTGCTTAACGTAGGGGACAATGTGTTCTTCGGGCAGATACCGGCATCCCGTAAGCCCCGCCAGGGCCACGGACGCACCCATGTACTTAAGAAACGTCCGGCGATCGATGTTGAGGAGAGAGCTGCGATTTGGGAACTCGTCGTCGAGGAACTTCTGGAATTCCGCCGTATTCGACAACTCTTCGAGGCTCCGCCAGTACTGGCGCCCCTTTTTGCCCGCAAGCCGCTCGCGCAACTGGTTGAGGCCGGTATGATCTTGGTCGTGATCGTGCATTATTATCGATTCGTGATGCGCAATTCGTGAGCAGGTAAATATTGGTCAAGCATTACCGATGGCATATCCAGCAGTCGGTTAACTGTTCCTTGTGAATCTTGTACTTCTCGATGTATTTCTTGCCGCGCTCGATGCGTTCGGCGGAGGGCTCATATCCAGGGTTGTATAAAAGGCCGCGTTCATCGGGGGTGAGATCTCGTTTCTCGAGCTTCTTCTCCCCGTTCACGATCGTCTCGTCGAACGCGTAGCCTCGCTGTGCATTGACATACAGTTCGAATATGTCCTTCGGCTCACCGAGGAATCCCTCGGGATTGCGATGGCAGTCCACGCACCATTTCATGAAGAATGGCTTGTCCTTGTACGTAATCTGCTGCTTCTGGATCGGTCCGTGGCAGACGTTGCAGCTGACACCCCGGCTGATATGAATGCTATGGTTGAAGTAGACGAACTCGGGCAGCTTATTTACGCGAGTCCAGCCGATCGGGCCGTCCGTCGATTTGATGGGAGTTCCCGTTCGGTAGCTCTCACGAACGGGCTCCAACAGAGGGCTATTGGTCCAAATCTGAGAGTGGCACGACATACAGGTGTGAGTCGGCGGGATGCCGGCAAAGGACGACTTCTCCACTGTGCTGTGGCAATACCGGCAGTCGATGCCGAGCTCGGTGGCATGGTGCTCGTGGCTGAAGGGTACGGGTTGTTCGAGGGGAGTTCCGGCTTTGGTGTTATAGCCCGATCTAGTTATGGCCATTCCACCGGCGACCAAACCGACTGTGAATAGTCCGGCCGCAATGAGACTTACCGTCGACAGCGTGTTGGCGCTTCTAGGGAAGACCTGAGCCATTTAAGCTCCCTAATGCGGGGATTTCTGCCTCAACAATCCACTAATTACATACTCGGTCCGTGCGTCATCTGAGATAATACCCACGCGTTTCGCCCTGAGTCAACGGTAACTGTGACCTTTTTCACGAACTTTTGAAAAGCGCGAGCATGGCCCGGTCATATTTGTATGCTTCGATCGACGGCCAGAACTAGGAACAGCAGCGCAAGATAGACCATTGAATACTTGAATAGGGACTTTGCATGCGGCCGGTCCGGTTGTTGATATAGCCGGAAAGTCTGCAAAAGCAGATACAGATTAAGCATGGCCGCTGCCGCAAGATATAAAGGCCCTACGCGCGGCAGGAACACGGGCAGAGTCGAGACGACCGCCGTCAGCACAGCATAGAGCGATATCTGGATGACGGTTATGCGTTCGCCGAGTACTACCGGGAGCATCGGAACACCGGCGGACGCATAGTCATCCTTGATTAATAAAGCGAGCGCCCAGAAGTGCACCGGCGTCCAGACGAATATGATTGCGAACAGGAACCAGGCGAGGACGCTCAGATCATTGGTGACGGCGGCCCAGCCCACGAGCGGCGGAAAAGCGCCCGCCGCGCCGCCGATCACGATGTTCTGCCAGGTGCGCCGCTTGAGCATCAACGTATAGACGATGATGTAAAACACCATGCCCGCGAGCGAAAGAGCCGCGCAGAGCAGGTTTGCCTGCCAGGATAACAGTACGAACGAGATCATCGCAAGGACGAATCCAAAGACGAGGGCGTGCCGGGAGGGGATCTTCTGAGTAACTGTGGGACGTTTAGCGGTCCTCGTCATTCTCGCGTCGATGTCGCGGTCGATCACCATATTGATCGCGTTCGCCGCACCGGCGGAGAGATAGCCCCCGATCGCCACCGCCAGGAAGAGTGCAGTCCCTGGCCAGCCGCCTTTTGCAATCACCATAGCGGTTAAAGTCGTAAAAAGCAGCAGGCTGATAATGCGAGGTTTCGTCAGTCCGACAAAGTCCTTCCAACCGGGGCGTTCAAGGACAAGCTCGGGGTCGAATCCCGGCGCCGGCTGAATTTCCACGTGCGGAACGCCTTCAGCAAGCGCGCTGGCGACGAAGAGCACCAGGACGATCCAGACCAAATCGGCGACCAACAGGTGCAGCAGCTGCATCGGGATGGGCGCGAGCAAAAACCTGTTGACCAGCCCAAGCCCGATTTGAACTAAGAACGCAACGCCGATCAATCTGGCAAAGTAGCTCCCATTCGCGGATGGGCGGAGATGGCATGCAAGGCCTGATGCCAGGATCGAATATAGCGCTACACTCACTGCGATCAAGGGATGGACCAGTCGAATGCGGGCAAGTACTGCCGATGTTCCGGAAATATCGCCTTGAGCGGCAAGCGTATCGCCGAGCGCTGTGATCGCGCCGGTCACCCCCAGCAGGATTGCGCCGATCAACATGAACCCTAGGGCCCATCCGATTGGTCCCTGGCCATTCGGATGGATGGGAGGACCGTCGCTCGCCCAATAAGCAGTCAACGTAACGGCTGCAAGGAGGATAAAAGTATTGGTCAGATGGCTGGAGATCGCGATAGCCCGATAGATAGATGTATCGTGGGCGACCAGCTTGAACAGCACGAGGCCGGCGCCGATGAGCGCTTCGGTTACGGTGAAGAACAGGGCAGATAAAGCCCCGATGCGTACCTGATGGCCCCGAGGGAAGGCTCTCAAAGCCCAAATCGCCAGGAGTATGGCAAGCATAAGAGCGCCGCCACTGGACAGACGATGAGAGTATTCGATGAGCTGCTCGGCGCTTCCCGTCCGCGGAACGAAAGCTCCATCACAGGTCGGCCAGTGGTTGGCGCAGCCGCCGCCGGAGCCGGTTGCTCGAACATACGCTCCCCACACGATCACAGCCAGATTGTAGGCCAGCACGGCCCACGCAAATTGGGCGAACCGGGATCGAACCATTCGGCAGTCTCCGAAGCAGGGAGTACCGATATTGTACCCGATGCCCGGAGCGCACTTCGGTTCACGGATTACCCGAGGAGAGACTTGTGCGGCTTTTCACGAATCTCGTGACCGTGAGCCCGTAGGCGTGCAGGAATCTCGAAACACTGAGTGGAAACGACGAATAATCCGTTCGACAAGGAGGGTTGTTTAATGGGTAAGTGGATTTCGATGTTCGGCGTTACGCTTGCGCTGGCCGTGATTTCGGCTTCCATTGCGGTGGCCGCCCCGGACGACAAGAAGAAGGCTGGCAAGATGCCGAAATGCTCGGCCTGTAAGATGGTGCTGTCTGCGAAGAAAGATAAGATGCACCCCAAGAGCGTCAAGATCGGCGGAAAGACGTATTATTGCTGCGCCGAGTGTAAGATGGAAGCTCCGAAGCCGGGAAAGAAGGCCAAGTAAGCATCAATTCCCCGCTCAATCATTGACCCACGTTTCGAGGGCTTTGCAGCGTTATTCGGCGTTGCAAGGCCCTCCGCGTTTGTCTGACGATGTCCGCACGGCCGCCACGGGTATAATCACGCCAACACAAGACTTGTGTTCGAGCGGATCAAAGGAGATGCGATGGAACGTACGTTCGTCATGGTCAAGCCCGACGGGGTGGAACGACTGCTTGTCGGCGAGATCATCAGAAGATTTGAGACGCGGGGGCTGAGGCTTGTCGGTCTGAAGATGCTCCGAGTCGATCGAGCATTGGCCGAGAGACACTACGCGGTTCATCTCGAGAAACCGTTCTTCGGCGAGCTGGTCGAATTCGTGACGCGCGGCCCCGTGGTCGCCATGGCGTGGGAGGGCAGCCAGGCCATCACGCTCGTGCGAAAGATGATGGGCGCCCTCAAGCCGGAGGAGGCCCTTCCCGGCACCATTCGCGGCGACTTCACAACCGATATCCAGACCAACCTCGTCCATGGATCGGACAGCCCCGAAACCGCAGCCTCCGAGCTCGCACTCTGGTTCCGCCCGGAGGAATTGCTGCCTAACCAGTAATGATAGTCGGTTTTACTTGGAAAAGTTCATGCGCATGATCCTCTACTTCATCGTTCTTAATTTCATCAACACGTCGGCCCAATCCCAAACTCAGTATCCGCTGCGTCAGTATCTCAGCATTCGCGCAGCCGGGTTTCCGAGCATTTCGCCGGACGGCTCCCAGGTCGCCTTCCGCACGTCCATAACCGGGACCTCCCAAGTGTGGCGCATCTCGTCGAAGAGCGGCTGGCCCGACCAGCTCACGTTCTTCCCCAGCAGCGTATCGACCGTCAGCTGGTCGCCCGCGGGCGACACGATCCTTGTGACGGCGGACAACAACGGCGACGAGCAATTCCAGTTCTACATTGTGCGGCCGGACGGTACCTCGATTTCTGCGCTGACAAAGAACCCAAAGGTCCGGCACGGCTTCGGCGGATGGTCGGCGGACGGTTCGACCATATACTACAGCTCCAACGCGAGGAATCCGCAGTTCTTCGACTGCTATTTGATGGACGTGAAGTCGGGCAAGGATCGCTTGGTCTTCCAAAAGGACTCAATGCTCTCGGTATCGGCCATGTCGCACGATGGCAGGTGGCTGGCCGCCGTGGAAATGAGATCGAATACGGACAGCGATCTCTATCTGGTCGATACGACAACGGCCAATGCAAAGCAGATTGCGCCGCACACGGGCGAGGCGGTATACAACGCGATCGACTTCTCACCGGACGGCGGCAAACTCTACGTTGTAACGGATCAGGATCGGGAATTCCATAATCTTGCGTCCGTGGATACGGCTACAGGGAAACTGACATACATCCACAAAGTCGGTGCCGATGTCGAGAAGGCGGAGATCACCCCAGATGGACGCCGACTCGCATATGTCGTGAACCGGGACGGCTATCAGGATTTGGAGATCCTCGACCTTCGCACGCTGAAGTCACAAAAACTGCCGCCAATGCCGCATGGCTCAGTAACCCTCGGCAATTTTACCGGCGACTCGCGGCGACTCGCGCTCGGCATCAACACACCGGCACGTGCCAACGATATTTGGATACTGGACCTGCCGGCCGCACGGATGTCACAAATCACGTTCAGCAGCATGGCTGGAATCGATTCGTCTACGTTCATGGAACCGGCGTTCGTGAATTACAAAACATTCGATGGCAAGATGATCCCCGCGTTCCTCCTCATGCCAAAGAATACGTCGAACGGGACGAAATTGCCGGTCATCTTGAGCGTACACGGGGGCCCGGAGGGACAGGAGCGTCCCGTCTTCAACCCGATCAATCAGTATCTTGTCAGTCGTGGATACGCGGTCCTCTCACCGAACATTCGTGGAAGCACCGGCTATGGTAAGACCTACATGACACTGGACAACGGTCCCAGGCGGTGGGACGCCCTGAAAGACTTGGCGGCGGCGGTCGAATGGATTGGCACGCAGCCGGGACTGGACAAATCGAAAGTCGCGATCATGGGCGGGTCGTATGGAGGTTTCGCCGTTCTGGCGATGCTCGCCCACTACCCCACCCTGTTCTCCGCGGGTGTCGACATGTTTGGGCCTGCCGATTTCAAGACCTTCCTCGCGAATACCGCCTCCTACCGTAGGTCGCTCCGCGCCGCCGAATACGGAGATCCGGAGAAGGACTCCGATTTCCTGGATGCGATCTCTCCCATGCGCCACGTCGACCGGATCAAGGCGCCTCTGCTGGTTCTCCAAGGCGCCAACGACCCGCGCGTCCCCGAATCGGAGTCGAGGCAGGTCTATGAGAAGGTGAAGGCGAAGGGCGGCGTTACAGAGTACATTCTGTTTCCCGATGAAGGCCACGGCTTCGCCAAATTGCCCAACCGGATCAAGGCTTACGAAGCGGTGGTCGCGTTTCTGGACAAGAACCTGCGCGGGTCACACTAATCTTCCAATCGCCCGAGCGGGCAAAGGAGTTACAGGCAATGAATATACTATTGGTATTGGGAATCACGTGGTTCGCTACCAGTTTAAGCGCACAGAATACAGGGGTTGTCACGGAGAAGATCTCCCTCCTGAATTGCGAACCGTCCTATGTACCGCAGCTCCTCTCACCAGCAGAGGGTACCAACCGGTCCTTTGTGACTGGCATGCCGGTCGGTATACGGTCCGCTAAGCCTATCGACTCGGATATGGCTATCGTTGCGATCGGCACTCCGGACGCAATTGCCGAGCTGAAAGCGCGCTTACAACTGCTTGACATCCGACCAAAGAAACTGCGGCTTCATGCCAGAATCCTTCACACAATCACAGGCCCCGACGGAATTCTCGAGGTCCAAACTCGGAGTGAAGTCACTTTTACTTCATACAATAACACCCATACATTCTTAGAGATTCCGGATTGGTCGCGGACGTTAACGCTCATGGTTGTTCCGCGAATTAACGGGGATGACTCGGTTTCAATTGCCGTGGAAATGTAAGTGAAATTCCCGCGCGATACCGCCACAGGCGTCCGCCATCAACACTCGACGACTGTCAATCGGCGGATAAAGAGTGGGCAGCAGACACTCTGGGGAGTGTTTCCCGATCGAGCTGAAGCGGTTGGGAAGCCGGTCTTGAGTATAGTCACGGATCCAAAAGAGCATCCCGGCTACTACCTTGAGTTGACGGCTGAAGTAATGACCAGTATTCCGGTACCGGTCATCAAGTAGGGTCTAGTTTGGCTCATTTCTTCGGTCGGCTGATCCAACTCCCAACACCCAAGTCCCACTCTGCTATACTTCACCCATGAGCCTTCAGCTTGCTGAGCCGCTCGTGACCCAGCGTGAGCTGGAGCGGGCACTTGCGGAAATCATCGGTGCGGAATCCGTGCTTGCTGAAGGGGCGGAGCTGCGGGTCTACGATTGCGACGCCTATACCGTCGAGAAAGCAGCGCCTTCGGCTATAGCGCTGCCTCAAACGACCGAAGAGGTCGCGGCGATCGTCAAGCTCTGCAACCGCATCCGCGTGCCGTTCGTTCCGCGCGGAGCGGGCACCGGACTGGCCGGCGGCACGACGGCGGTCTGCGGCGGCGTGGTGATCTCAACCGTCCGGATGAACCGCATCCTCGATGTCGACATTCCGAACCGAAGGCTGACTGCCCAGGCGGGCTGCGTGAATATCCGCCTCAGCAAAGCCGTCGCCGCCGAAGGCCTCCATTACGCCCCCGATCCCTCCAGCCAGGGCGCCTGCACCGTCGGGGGAAATGTGTCAGAGAACTCCGGCGGTCCTCACACGCTGAAGTACGGCGTGACGACCAATCACGTCACCGGATTGAAGATGGTTATGCCGGACGGCGAGATCGCTAAACTTGGCGGCGACGTCGACTATCCGCCCGGCTACGATCTCGTGGGGCTCGTCGTCGGTTCCGAGGGCACCTTTGGTGTTGTCACAGAAGTGACCGTCCGCCTGACTCCCCTTCCCCAGGCTTACCGCACGCTGCTAGGTGTTTTTGAGACAGTGGACGACTGCACGCAGACGGTCTCGGACATCATCGCGGCGGGGATTCTCCCGGGCGCGCTGGAAATGATCGACCAGCTCATTCTCCAGGCCATCGAGGATGCGTTCCATTTCGGCTATCCGCGGGATGCCAAGGCCGTCCTGATTATCGAGCTCGACGGCTTCGAGGCGGGGCTGGGTGAAGACGCGGGGCGCGGGCAGGAGATATGCCGCAAGAATAATGCCCGCGAAGTCCGGCTCGCTGCAACCGCGGAGGACCGCGCGCGGCTATGGATCGCCCGAAAGAAGGGAATTGGCGCGGCGGGCCGGTTGGCGCCAAGCATTGTTACCCAGGATGGGGTAATCCCCCGAAGCAAGTTGCCGGAAGTCCTTCGGGAGATCGGCGATATCTCCGTTCGCTATGGCATTCGGATTTGCAATATCTTCCACGCCGGAGACGGGAATCTGCACCCGTGCATTCTCTTTGATGAAAGGGATCCCGACGAGCTGCGGCGCGTGACCGAGGCCGGTGAGGAAATTCTGAAACTTTGCGTTCGCGTCGGAGGTTCGATCACCGGAGAACACGGGATCGGCCTGGAGAAGATCGACGCCATGTCGCTCCTTTTTTCCGAGGCCGACATCGCGTTAATGGAGCGGATTCGGGCTGTTTTCAACCGGAACGAGCTCTGCAATCCAGGCAAGCTCTTTCCGACGGCAAAGTCGTGCGTGGAGGTGAAATGGAGGCCGCGGGCGGCCTACGTCTAGCGGCTAATTCATCCCCTCGGTGGGCATCGTCGAGCTTGAGGCGGCAGCGCCAGGGGAGAATCCTCTGAGTGGATCATTCGATGGGACTGTGACCGACTCCGCGTCCAAATAGGCTATGGAGGTCGGCTCCGATCGATGGCCCAGAAAATGCGGATTTAACCGTGCAACTCCCGCCGCGTAGAGTCCCAGATACGCGACGATGGCAAATCGAGAGGCCCAGCGCGTGAAAACGGGACGTCGGTGGCTCGCCCATTCCAATAGAAATATCGGCGCCATCAACATGATAAACTTCATGGCCACGAACACATACGGCCCCATCGCGAGGTAGTATCGGAACAGCGGATTTGCTTCCTGCGCTCCGTGCGAATTTACCCATATGAGCGTACTCACCAAATCAAACGATCCGATGCCTACGATTACCAAGCTCTCTTTCGCAAGTCTCATTGTTGTTTTCGGAAACGAAATTCTGTCTAATTGGCGTCGTTCCGAGATAGTTTGTTCCATAAACTGGTCATTACCGTGAGCATTATCTCGCACAGTTTCCAGCCCCGGATGCATAGGTCGAGACAAGTGCCATATATATTTATTGACGGATGGCGCTTTGGAATGTTTCATTGGGCGACTTCTGCCATTATTCGAACTGACTTTCGCCGATAAAATGAGCGGCGTTATATGATTTCGACGATCGAGTCTCCGCATAGTCCGGCGGACTGTAACCACTTCAACGAGAGCGGAATCGCGTCGTCGCCTCCAGAGAAAATCGCCTCGCCATCAACGGAGGACGCGGTTATCGAAGCGATTCGAGGCGCGGCAAGTCATCGCTGCGCAATCGTCCCATGGGGTGGCGGCAAGTCGATCGAGCAAGGAAACCCTCTAAATGTCGCCCGATGGCATGCGGTTTCTTCGAAGAGTCTTACGGGGATAACCGAGTACTCTCCTGACGATATGGTCGTAACGGCGCGAGCGGGGACTACCCTCGAGCACTTGCAGAATGAGTTAGCAACGGAGAACCAGTTTCTTCCGCTAGATCCTCCATTTCCGATGGAATCCACGCTTGGCGGGATCGTTGCGACCAACGCCCACGGCCTCTGGCGTCCCGGCTACGGTGTTCCACGCGACCTGCTGCTTGGGCTAAGAGCCGTTATGGCCGATGGAACTTCCGTTCGGGCCGGAGGTAAAGTCGTAAAGAACGTCGCAGGATACGATCTATGTAAGCTATTCGCCGGTTCATGGGGAACGCTCGGCTTCATTACGGAAGTTACGTTCAAGACAAGCCCGAAACCAGAACTGCGGTTGCACTCTAACAATGGCTGCGACCGCGTTTCGACCGCGATTGATGCCGCTCTACGAGTGCACCTGGCAATGCTTCAACCGATCTATCTAACAGTGTCGCTGGCCGAGTCTGTTACCCTATCGGTCGGACTCCACGGAAGCGCAAAAGCGGTAGAGTGGCAACGGGATAGAATCGGGGAGGTCATCGAGCCCGTGGGACCGAGGGCGGTCGAAGACGGTCCTACGGAGGACGAACTGCGTCACCTCGTGATCTCCAATCCAGATTCCATCCGGATAAGAATATCCGCGCGGCCAACGGAGCTGGCCGATCTCGCGAAGTATCTATCACAGGCAGCCGGTACACAACTGCGGCGACTTGCTGTGCAAGTCCCATCGGGAATCATCGAGGCCGCCCTCGAACCGTCCGCCAATGCTGTCAATGCGGTTCTCTCAGTTCAGCGACGGTTGATTGGGTCTGGCTTCTTGACGTGGGAGAATGTCCCCGAAGCCTTTTCTTCACAGGTCGGGGATGTCTGGGGACCCGTTCGCCAGGACTTCACTATCATGCGCGGTATCAAAGAGAGCCTCGATCCGAACGGACTTTTCAGTCCCGGGCGCTTTGTGGGCGGGCTATAGCGTAGAATATGTTGCGGACGCGTCATCTCCGAATCAATCGTCCACGGCAGATGGGTGAACGACCATCGAGACTCCGACATCACAATCCGATAAGACGCTGCGGTGCATCCGCTGCGGTTTCTGCCTGGACGCCTGCCCGACGTTCCGCTTGACCGGCAATGAGGCCGATTCACCACGCGGACGCATCTATCTCATGCGGTCGGTCAGCGAGAATATTATCCCGCTGGACGCCAGCGTACTTCAGCATATCGATTCCTGTCTCGGCTGTCGCGCCTGCGAGACCGCCTGTCCATCCGGCGTGGAATACGGCGACATTCTCGAACACTTCCGCGCAGACATAGAGTCAGAGGGAATACGGGGCGGCGGCCAAAAACTCGCGAGGCGTCAACTGTTGGCTACGCTGACGAATCCGGTGCGCCTCGCGGCGTCACTGAAGATCGCGGGCGCGCTCCGCAAGCTGACCGGCCGTGACGGTAAACTGCCGCCGTTCGCCTCGGCAATGATCACGGGCGATCCGAATGCCGAGGTCACGCTCCCCGCACTGCCGGCCAGCGTCCGAGTTGGCAAGCTCCCGGAGACTTCTCCGCCGATCGGCGAAAAACGCTTCCGCGTCGGTGTACTGGCCGGATGCGTAATGCGCGTGCTCTATCACGACACCAATCTCGCTACCGTGCGGGTCCTCCAGCGGGCGGGATGTGAGGTCTTTGCGCCTCGATCGGCCGGATGCTGCGGGGCGCTCCATCTGCATTCAGGTTATCTTGCAGATGCCAAGGACAGGGCGCGGGCGCTCATCGACGCGATCGAGCCATTCCGTCTTGACGCATTCATTGTGAATTCCGCAGGATGCGGATCGACCGTCAAAGAGTACGGCGCGCTTCTGTTGGACGATCCGGTCTGTTCGCAGCGAGCGGCCGCATTCTCCGCGAAAGTAAAAGATATTTGCGAATTCCTGTTCGAGATCGATGCTGCGCCTCCACCGGGCCGGTTCGACAAGACCGTCGCATATCACGATGCCTGTCACCTCGCTCACGGTCAAAAAATAGTGTCCCAACCACGAGAGCTGCTTAGAGCAGTTCGCGGACTAAACCTCGTGGAGATCCCCGAATCCGATACCTGCTGCGGCAGCGCCGGGATCTACAACCTCACCCAGCCCGAAATGGCCCGGAAACTCCTGAACCGGAAGGTCGAGTTCATTGCGAACAGCGGTGCCGAGGTGGTCGCAACGGGAAATCCGGGATGTCTGGCGTGGATTCAGCAGGGCCTCAAAGAGCGGGGAATCTCGATCGACGTGATGCATCCTGTCGAAATCCTGGACGCCGCCTTCCGGTCCAAGTAGTCGCTACGTGTCCTGAGCTTCGGGCAGACGGCAGAACGCCTCCACGATCTCGGGGTCGAATTGGACAACCGACGCTCCGACCAATCTGCCCAACGCCGTTTCGCGGGGAAGTGCGGCTTTGTACGGCCGCTCGCTCGTCATGGCGTCGTAAGCGTCACATACTGCAATCACCCGCGCCCCGAAAGGGATCTCTTGGCCCGCAATCTTGTCCGGATATCCCGTGCCGTCGAACCATTCATGATGGTGGCGGATAGCCGCCATCGTCACGGGTGGGAGAGCGAGAGTTGTCACGATGCGCTCCGCGGTCTCGGGATGGCTCCTGACCTGCGCGATCTCTTGTTCGTCGAGCGGACCCGGTTTGTCGAGTACTGCCGCACTCACCGTGACCTTTCCCAGGTCGTGCAGCAATCCTGCCAGATAAATCGCTTTGATATCGTCCAGCCAGGCATCCAGCGACGCAGCCAGCGCCGCAGAGCGAAGCGCAACCCGCTCGCAGTGTGCGCGCGTTGGAGCGTGCGTCAGTTTCAGCGCCGCCGATAGCGAAACAGCAGCCGAGTCGGCCAGGTGTTGAAATCTGTGTGCAAGCGAGTCCAGGACGCGAGCGACGTCCGGAACCGAACCAATGCGAGACCGGATGGCAGTTTGACGTTCAAGCATGTTTGCGATCTTGTCGCTTAGCTCCACGTCTGAAATCGGCTCCGTAATGAAATCGGTTCCCGTAGCTTCGACCGCTCGAGATATGGTTGGCATGTCGATAGATTCGGAAACGAGAAGTACCAGCGTGCCGTTTCCATGCACCGATACCTGTTCCGCAAGGTCGATGCCAACCATACTGTGCGGCCTGGCACGAGCCACAACCAATGCAACCGGTATTTCCTGGAGCATTTCCAAAGCCCGGACCGGACTCGGGACCGAGATGACCTTACAGCCGCAACCGACGGACGTTCTCGCGATCGCCCCGGCTAAGTCATCGGAATCATCGATAACAAGAATGGACCGTTCTTGCATCTCTTCCATTGCCGATCCTTTGAACTCCTTCCGGCTTGAAGTAGCCTAATATAGCACGGGGAACTCTTGAAATATTGCGCCTGGTGAAGAATCCGAACTATAATCCTGTGCCGCTGAAACGATCGGCGATTGCAATGGAGAGAAACTAAATGGCGGAAGTTCCGGGGACGCTTGAGGGATGGAACGTACTGCACGACTTCCGGCGGATCGATTGGACCGGTTTGAAATCGCTCTCGGCAGACGAGCGCTCACCGATCACGGACGAGGCGGCTGCGTACCTCGCCGAGACGGAGATATGCGCTGATCCGCCGACCGGCGACAGCGCCCTCTTCACGGTTGTCGGACATAAAGCTGATCTCCTTATGCTCCATCTGCGACCCACCGTCGCGGAGCTCGCGGAGATCGAGCAGGGCTTTGGCAAAACTCGATTCGCGGACTTCACTTCGAGGCCTTACTCCTATCTCTCCGTGACTGAGCTCAGCCTGTACGAAGCGAGCGCCCGAGGTGGTTCCGAAAACGAAGAGGAGCTGCGGAAGAACGCTTTCGTACAGAAGCGGCTCTACCCCGAATTCCCGCTCATGAAATACGTCTGCTTCTACCCCATGAACAAACTACGGGGCGAGACGGTCAACTGGTACACAGAGGATATGGAAGAGCGCCGCCGCATGATGCGCGAGCATGGTTCGACAGGCCGCAAATATCATGGACAGGTACAGCAGATGATAACCGGGTCCATGGGATTGGACGACTGGGAGTGGGGAGTCACCCTCTTCGCCGACGATACGCTCCCCATCAAGAAGCTCGTCTATGAGATGCGGTTCGACGAAGTCAGCGCGAAATACGGAGAGTTCGGGCCGTTTTACATGGGGATCAGAACGACACCGGATGAGCTTCGCGCGCTGCTGATGGGTTAGACCTTCGGCGGCTGGAAATTCTGCAGCTCGTCATCCGTCGTCGGGACTTTGATCTTTCCGTCTGAAATCAGCTTCGAGATTTCGTCGATCTTTGTCAAGACCTCAGGAGGTACGTCTTTTTTGGTGTATTTCATCTCAGAGAGATGGACCCCGCCCTCCTTGATCCCGAAGACATGCTCGCCGGCTGTCCACTGTCCCGACTTCGCGGCTTTCACCGTGTCGTAAACCGCAGTGTCGACGCCCTTCATCATGCTGGTCAGCACTCGGCCGGGGTGTTCGCCGTCCTGATCGGCATCGACACCTATCCCATAAAATCCCGGTCCTTTTTCATTTGCCGCACCGAGTACGCCCAAACCACCCTTGCCGGCCGCCGCAAAAATGATATCGGCGCCCTGCTTGAACTCGGCCAGCGCGATCTCCTTGCCCTTGGCGACATCCTTCCAGCCGCCAACATACTTCGATAACACCCGGATGTCCGGTCGGGCGGTCCTCGCACCCGCTATGTAACCGCACTCGAACTTCTTGATAAGAGCGCCCTCCATCCCGCCGACGAAGCCGACCGCTCCTGTCTTGGTCATCTTGCCCGCCAGGAAACCAGCCAGAAAGGACCCCTCTTCTTCACGGAACTTGAGTGACACGCAGTTCGGGATGCTTGGTGCGCTTCCGTCGATAATTGCGAACTTCACAGTCGGATAGTTTGGGGCCACCTCCTTGATGGAGTCCTCCATTAAGTATCCCACGGCAAACACGAGGTCCGCCTTGTCGTCCGCGAGCGCCGAGAGGTTCGTCTTGTAGTCGCTCTGTTCGCGGCTTTCGACGTATTTGGGAACGATCCCATGATCCCTCTCCGCCCTCTTAAGTCCAACCCATGCCGAATGATTGAACGACTTATCGTCGACCCCACCGACATCCGTGACTTGAGCCGCTTTGAATACCTTGAGTTTTCCGCCGCCGCCGCCCTCGCTTGGCGCCTGATACGTTCCGCTCTTCCCATTACATCCTGCGGCCAATATCACAAGGCCGCCAAGAATAACCCACCCTCGACGCATATTGTCTCCTATCAGGGCCGCCACGAAAGTCCAAACTCAGCATTCACAAGAGTTCTCGGGTCCGGCTCCGCTTCGAGGACCCGAGATCACCACGCACCTTGCTACGCCCTCAACTTATGTATCGCTTCACCCTTCACATCCAGCGAGGCCTCCAGGATGGCCTCCGCAAGCGTTGGATGGGCGTGGATCATCGTCATCAGCTCTTCGACCGTCGATTCGAGCTTGATCGCCATGACCCCTTCGTGGATGAGGTCCGAGGCATGCGGACCGACGATATGGACCCCAAGCACCTCGCCGTACTTCCGCTCGGCGACCACTTTTACGAGTCCCTCCTGCTGATTGATCGCCATCGCTTTCCCGAGCGGACGGAACGGGAACTTCCCGGTCACTACATCGTATCCAGCTTCCCGCGCCTCCTTCTCCGACATCCCAACGGTCGCCAGTTCCGGTTCCGTGAAGACCGGACTAGGCACGGCGCGATAGTCCATCTTGACCTCGTGGCCCATGGCATTCTCCGCCGCCGCGACTCCTTGATGGGACGCCAAATGCGCGAGCAGCAGCTTTCCGGTCACATCTCCAATAGCGTAAATGGATGGGACATTCGTTCGCAGGAAATCGTCGACCGGGATTCGCCCCTTCTCGAGCGTGACACCCGCCGCCTCAAGTCCCAGATCGGCTGTTACAGGCCGCCGGCCTACACCGACCAACACGACGTCAACCTCTACCGTCTGTTCGCCCTTGTCGCCCGTCACCGTCACCGAGAGTCCCGACTTGGTCCGCTCCACCTTCGTAACCTTGCTCGCAAGCAGGAACGTAATACCCTGCCGCGTCAGCGACTTCCGAAGCTCGCTCGCCACGTCCGAGTCGGCGAGAGGGAGAACCTCCGGCATCATCTCGACCACCGTGCACTTCGCGCCGAGGCCGTTGTAGACATATGCGAATTCCAGCCCGACCGCCCCGGCGCCGATGAGCAGCATTCGCGGCGGAACGGACTTGGCGCTCACGGCATCATCGCTCGTCCAGATCCCCTCTCCTTCCAGTCCGGGTATCGGGGGCATGATCGGGGCCGAGCCGGTTGCAAGGATTATGTTGGACGAAGTGAAAGTCTGCTTCGTGCCGCCTTCGGCGGTGACTTCAACGGTGTTTGGACCGCTCAGTTTGGCCCGGCCGACGACCATTTTGATGTGATTGGACTTAAGGAGGCTCTGCACGCCTCCACGAAGCGTGGATACGACCTTCTCCTTCCGCTCCATGATCTTCGCGAAGTCGAAGCCCACTTCGCCGCCCACCGTGATGCCCATCTTGCCGGCCTCTTTTACGGCTTCCAGCCGCTCGACGCTGGCGATCATGGCCTTGGTCGGGATGCATCCCCAATTCAGGCAGACGCCGCCCCACTCTTTGGGGGTCCGCTCGATGCAGATGACGCGCCCGCCGAGCTGGGCAGCCCGGATCGCACAGACATATCCACCCGGTCCCGATCCGATCACGATGACGTCGGTGTCCAAGGATCCCGTGGGCGACATGAGCTCTTGGACTTCCTGCTCGATCTCTTCTCGCGTGACGTCCTGGATAGATGGTAGAGCGGCGCCCGCTGCTTTTCGGGTCGGCGGCTCAGCCACGCTTGTGCCCGATGTCGGCTTCTTCAATTACCTCTCCTTGGAATTCGTGACGTGCCCGCAAGACCCGCCGGGCGGCGGATTCGCGCCATTGTAGCATACGCTCTCCCGACATGTCCCCAAAAAAACGCCGTCAAACCCTTGATTGCTCTTTCCGCGATAGAGTATACTGCGTCCAGTTAGCACTCAAAGCCACCGAGTGCTAATACGATGTGTAAGGAATTGCAGTTTCGACCGGCAGCGCTGCCCAAAGGCGAGGATTCCGCCAGGCCGCGGCCGATCGTCACCACACCAAATCCTCAATAACCACTACGAAACGGGAGGCAATAAAGATGTCGCTCAAACCTCTTGGAGACCGCTTGATCGTGAAGGGTCTGGAAGCGGAAGAGACCACCTCCGGTGGAATCGTTCTGCCGGACTCTGCCAAGGAGAAGCCCCAGCAGGGCAAAGTGCTGGCTATCGGGCCGGGCAAGCTTCTGGACAGCGGAAAAACGGTTCCAATGGAAGTCAAAGTCGGTGATGTCATCTACTACGCCAGATATGGCGGAACCGAAGTCAAAGTCGGCGGCGAGGAGTACGTGATCCTCCGCCAGGACGACGTCCTGGCGATTGTAGAAAAGTAAAACATTTTTCGATTTTCGATTTTCGATTTTTGACGTGACCTATTTCGTCGACTACAGGTAGTGACTGATGCATAGCTTGCCACGGACGTCATCCCGCAGAGATCTCCTTTTGACGTTGACGTTGACGTCGAATTGACGGGGAGCAGTCATCGACTCCGGCATCCCAAAATCGAAAATCGAAAACGTAAAATCGAAAATCAAGGAGAGATACATGGCCGCAAAAATGCTCGCATTTGATGAAGAAGCACGTCGTGCGCTCGAGCGCGGCGTGAATACGCTCGCGGAAGCCGTGAAGGTAACGCTGGGGCCCCGCGGACGGTACGTCGTGCTCGAGAAGAAGTTCGGTTCCCCGTCCCTCGTGGATGACGGTGTGACCATTGCCAAAGAGATCGAAGTCGAAGATCCGTTCGAGAACATGGGCGCCCAGCTTGTACGCGAAGTGGCCTCCAAGACCAACGACGTGGCCGGTGACGGAACCACGACCGCGACCGTTTTGGCACAGGCGATCGTCCGCGAGGGCCTGAAGACCGTGGCCGCGGGCGCGAACCCCATGCTGATTAAGAAGGGGATCGACAAAGCGGTGGATGCCGCCGTGGCCGAGATCGGCCGTTTGGCGACGTCGGTCAACACCAAGGACGAGATCCTGAAGGCCGCAACCAACTCCGCCAAGAATGTGCCGATCGGCGAGCTGATCGCCGAGGCTATGGAGAAGGTCGGCAAGGACGGCGTCATCACGGTCGAGGAATCGAAGGGCACCCAGACGACGCTGGAGCTGGTCGAGGGGATGCAGTTCGACAAGGGCTACATTTCGCCCTACTTCGTTACCGACGCCGAGCGGATGGAAGCCGTGCTGGACGATCCGCTGATCCTGCTCTACGAGAAGAAGATCAGCGCTATCGCCGATCTCATTCCTCTCTTGGAGAAGGTCGCCCGCATGGGCCGACCGCTCGTGATCATCGCCGAAGACGTTGAAGGCGAAGCCCTGGCGACACTGGTGGTCAACCGCATCCGCGGGACGATCACCTCGTGCGCGGTCAAGGCGCCAGGCTTCGGCGACCGCCGCAAGGCCATGATGGAGGATATCGCCATCCTTACCGGCGGCAAGTTCATCACGGAAGACCTCGGAATCAAGCTGGAGAACGTCGACCCGACGGTTCTCGGTTCCGCAAAGCGGATGACCGTAACCAAGGACGACACGACGATCGTCGAAGGCAAGGGCGATTCCGCGGCTATCCAGGGCCGTATCGGTCAGATCAGACGGCAGATCGAGGAGACCGACAGCGATTACGACCGCGAGAAGCTGCAGGAGCGGCTGGCCAAGCTATCCGGCGGCGTCGCCGTGATCCAGGTCGGCGCAGCGACCGAAACCGAGCTGAAAGAGAAGAAGCACCGGATCGAGGACGCCCTTTCAGCGACCCGCGCGGCCGGGGAAGAGGGTGTCGTGCCCGGCGGCGGCGTCGCGCTGCTCAAGGCGATCGGCGCCGTGTCGAAGGTAAAGGCCGACAACGCGGACGAGCAGATCGGTATCAACATCGTGAAGCGCGCACTTGAAGAGCCCACCCGTATCATCTCCCAGAATGCCGGCGCCGAGGGGTCGGTGGTTGTCGAGAAGATCAAGGGTTCCAAGGGCAACGAGGGCTACAACGCCATGACCGAGAAGTACGAGGACCTGGTGAAAGCCGGCATCGTAGACCCGGCAAAGGTCACCCGCAGCGCCCTGCAAAACGCAGCCTCCATCGCTTCCATGCTCCTTACCACCGAATGTCTGGTGGCCGAGCGCAAGGAAGAGAAACCGGCAGGACCTCCCGGCGGCGGCGGTGGGATGCCCGGCGGCGGGATGTACTAGAGGGGAGTTGAGAGTTGAGAGTTGAGAGTTCGGGCCGGGGCGACATCGCCCCGGCCCGATTGGTAACTTTCCGTTCCCCTCAACTCTCAACCCTCAACCCTCAACCAGCTTGCAACCCTCAACCCTCAACCAATCCACGACGTCGTCGTGGTGAGGATCTGCTTTTCGCCCATTGCCATTGCCGTCTCTCTCAACTCTCAACGATCAACGCAAGTCGGGGTAAGCCATCGGTAGCACCCAGGACGGTATGCGTGATCTCACCTGCACCTTGATAATCGAATACTGAATGGGCGGCTGCAAACGCAGCCGTCCGGCGAGCAGGATCACCTGCAAGTCTCCCCGAAGATAGCGGATAGTGGTCGGGATCGCTTTCCCGGCCCCGACTCTCGACTCTCGGAGAAGGAGCATCCATTTGCGATACAGCCTGGTCGCCGTCGCCATGTTCGTACTCGTGGGCGCCATGCCCCAGGGTAAAGCTAATGTACAAACAGACAAACCCCTCCCGGTATGGAAGGCCAATGCGGCGCTGCTGTCCAAGCTTGGCGCTGAATTCACCATCGATGGGTACGCCATACGCCCGCCCCGCGGATACAAGATGGTATCCCAAAAGAGTGGCGTGATGCAGGCCAATCTCTGGAAGGGAGATGTTCGCGATAACGGTACGGCGCCCGGCTTAGTTCTGCTGGTCTCGACTCCTCCTCCAGGCGAAAAGAAATTGCCGACCATCGAACAGGCCCTCGACATGTACCTGGCGGACATCGAGCGCAATCGGAAGGAATGGCAGCGCACGAAGGCCGAGCGCGGGACGGTCAATGGTCTCACATTTGTGCGGGCGAGATGGTCCGGCACGGACCTCCAGCGCGGTTTCCCCGTCAATGGGTTCGGGTACGTCTTCACCGACGGAAAAGCCTATTACACCATTGGCGGCCAGGATATACGGCCGAATGGAGTCACTACCCTTCCCCTGCTCGAAGCGGCTGCACTCACGTTCCGGAAAGTCGAAGCAAAGAAATGACTCGTATGATCGCGCCAGTCGTACGACAAGAGATGCGTAGGTGCGCTCTCTTGGTCTACAGCTCTCTATGTATTTCGCTCTTGGTCTCCGGCCAGGCGCACGGGCAGCAGAAGGCGGATCGGACCGCCAAGCAGTCCTGCCGAAAGTTCGTCCAGAGCTTCTACGATTGGTACGTCCGGGCGACGCAGAATACGGGTTACGAGGCGGCGGTGAAACGGCGGCGGAGCGCATTCAGCCCGGAACTCCTCCGAAGATTGAACGAAGACCTTGCCGCCCAGAAGAAGGTGCCCGGCGAGATCGTGGGGCTGGACTTCGATCCGTTCCTGAACGCCCAGGACATCGCTCCGAAGTACACTGTGGGCAAAGTCCATCAGAAAGGCGACCGATATTTGGTCCAGGTATTCGGGATCTGGTCCGGGAAGAAAGGCGAAATCCCAAGCGTCGAGCCGGAGCTAAAGCGCGCAGACGGCCGGTGGGTCTTCCTGAACTTCCACTATCACACAGATAAGAAGAACCCGGCCAATGAGAACCTCCTAAACGTCCTAAAATCGCTCCGCGAGGAACGCAAGAAGGCGCATAAACCCGCCGAGCGAAAAGGCTCCGGCGCCGACAAATGATTGTTAGTCCGGTATGTATGTTCAGTAGTCGATCGTGCCTTTGATCACCCCGAAGTAGTAAGAAAAGGTGGGAGTTGTCTCACCGTCCCCAGCAATCGTCCCCGTCGCGCCGGCGAAGCGGCCCGTGCCGCCCAAAACCTTAATGGCCTGGTGGAAGATATAGAGACCAGTCTCCGAGTCAAAGCCGGTTATGGTGAAGATGCTAATAACGTCGACGGTATCCCCATTGGCGGCGGTCCAGGTCGCGAGCGTCGTTTCGACGCCGTTAAAGAAAGTGATCTCGCCGGTGAAGCTGCCCAAATGTGTGAAATTGCCGCCGAAGGTGAACCCGGATCCGACAAAGCTGCCTTTCATCGGCCGCTCGACGGCATTTGCGGTGGCCAGGGAGAGCGAGAAGCCAATGGAGAGAGCTGCGACAATCACTCGGAAACTGCTTCTGCTGCGATTCATGGAAGGAGTCCTTTCGGGATGCGGAACCCGCGTGACGCGAGATCCATGGATCCAATTCGCCGGCCGATCGGGATGTCCTGCTGGTAAATCTGCTGGGAATTCCGAGGGGGCTTGGTGCGATAGTTAAGCCTTGACGGCAGATAGTCGCAACATCCCGGCAATCGTGTCAGTGCGGTGATAACCGCAGTTCCGGAACCAACAGGAAATAGGCTCTTTGAGCCAACATCCTCCGCAATCGACAAAGGCAAACCGCGCCGAAAGGCCGGGACGCAAAACCGCGGACCTACGGCGATCGAGAGATCTCTAGGGTGGCCGGGTTACCGAACTGCGGCGATTACGGAGGAGTATCATGAACATCGCAAAGCGGCTCCGCCGCATGATGGGTACATCCAAGCCCCGCCACCCGGGCGACGCCGTCCGGTTAACAGAACTGCCCGAATCTCTCCACGATCTGAAATACCCGTGCGTCGATCGTACGTTCGCGGTGATCCGTGTTCCAGTACGAGAGGCTGTTCCGGTCGCCGCCTATGCCGGCGAAAGCGAGCCCCGATAGCCCAAGCGTTGGCGATCGACCGATTCGCTCTCCTCCTTCCTTCTAGTGGGTAGAATTAGTCCAGCGACTAATTCGAGGGGAGAGCTCTTTGGCCGAGAAGTGCGCAATAGGGATCGACCTGGGCGGTACGAATCTGCGGTGGGCGGTTATGGATGCGACCGGACGGCGGCTCTATCACGACCGGATGGAACGCCCGCATTCCGCCCAGCAGATCGTCGGAGCTATTCGGGATGCGATAAGAGCCTGTGTCGACGCTTATCCGGGAGCCGTCGGCGCCGGCATAGCCGTTCCAGGCATCGTGAGGCCCCAGACGGTGACGTCGATCAATCTGGGCTGGCAGGACTATCCTCTGGCCGATACGCTGGTCGAGCTCCCGGTCCCGACGAAGCTGGTTAACGACATGGCGGCGGGCGCACTGGGAGAGCTCCATTTCGGTCGCGCTCGCGGCCTGAACAGTCTGGTTTTCCTCACGGTTTCGACGGGCATCGGCGCGGGGATCATATTGAACGGGCAGATCTACAGCGGCGCACATGGGCTGGCGGGAGAGGTAGGACACACCGTGGTCGATCTCAACGGGCTCTTGTGTGGCTGCGGCCGGCGCGGGTGCTGGGAGATGATCGGCAGCGGAACGGCGCATAAGCGCCGGATCAAGGAAGCGTTCGCCAGCGGCACATGGCCGAACATGAAAAGTGAGCCTACACCGAACGAAGTAACGGAGCGTGCGAGGGGCGGAGACAAGGCCGCAAAGGCGCTCGTTCTAAGGACCGCGCGATACGTCGGAATAGGCGTGGCTAATATGGCAAACTTGTACGATCCGGAGGCCGTCGTCTTCACTGGCGGTTTCGCGCGGAATAACTGGGAGCTTATCCGCGATTACCTCGAACAAGAGGTGCGGGAACAAGCATTCACTCCGGAGACGAAACTCCTGCTTACAGAGCTGGGAGATGACGCCGGTTTGGTGGGCGCTGCAGCCGTTGCGCTCGGATAACTTGCGAACCATCGGCGTACCGAAATGAAAGTGTGACTCGAATCACGGTTTTAGTGTGACCATCGTCACTGACAAATAGCGTGTATGGGCGTTATAATCAAGTCTCAGTTTCAAGGCCGCATTTGTTCACACAGCCTCCCCCGACGGAGAACGCCCATGATCTCCCCCAAGACAACTGTCATTACGGCAGTCAATCAGCGCACCCCAACACTATCGTCGGACGGCCGAAATCGCGCCGCGGGCATCCTGCATGAATTCCAGCCGGTAATCTGGCGGCTTGTCGAGCGATACTCAACAGGGGCCGGTCATCTCCACAGGCTTGCTGCCGACCTTCAACAGCACGTCCTCTATCTCGCCGAAGTGCATGATCCCGCAGATCACGGACCGCTTCGACCCTATCTGCTTCGCGGAATAACTTCCTTTGTCGCTAACTATGATATCGGTACCAGGCCAGCCATTTCCGAGGCGATCTCCCAACTGCCCGCTCGCCAGCGACAAGCGTTCGAGCATCGATATATAGATCGGCTCTCTATCGACGAAATCTCAACCGAAATGGGGATTCGCCCGGCCAGTGTTAGGTCACTGCTTCAGGGCGCAATCGAGAATCTTCGCCGAAGATTGACAAACGGAGCGTAGGGAGGACGATTTACGGAGTAGCCGACACGACAATTTGATTCGCACGGTTGGGCGTTGCCTATCGGCGGACGCTTTTTTTTGTGCCTGGCCGGACAATAATAATCTCACTGAACGGAAATCGGAATAAGCCCGACGAATGAGAAGTGAAGAAACAGGAGAACGACGGCGTCAAAGAGATAGAGGCGCCGCGGTTCCTATATTTCATGAAGCCTTCATTGAAACAGACCGAACGCCGCACAGATCGGGCGCTTATCGAGGAGTGCAAGCTCGGCGACCGGACGGCATTCCGGGCTCTTTACGATGCCTACCAGCGGCGCGTCTTCTCGACTGCGCTGCACTTTCTGAACGGAAACCGGGCGTCGGCGGAGGATGTGACGCAAGACGTGTTTCTGCGAGTCTTTTCACGTATCGAACAGTTCCGGTGCGAAGCGGACTTTGGCACTTGGATTTACAGGATAACGGCGAATGCCTGCATGGATGAGCTTCGACGGGCGCGTCACGCGGCAGCCTGGGATGAAGCCCGGGACAAAACGCCTGACTGGCCGGACGTTTGGGAGCAACGTGAAACAGCCCGCGAGATACAGTCGGCCGTCGCAAAACTGCCGCCCAAACTGCGGATCGCGGTGCTTATGCGCCATTTCATGGAGTTATCATATGAGGAAATCGCAAGCGCCTTGGGCTGTTCTGCTGGAACGGTCGCATCGCGGTTGAACCGCGGCCACAAATTACTGGCAGTCCGGCTCTCCGACTTGCGACCGTTCACGGACGGTAAGGAGTAACGGTTGTTCAGGAAGCGTGACAATAGATCGGATGGCGAACTGATCCGGCGCGGCGAGCTCCTGGCTGGGAGCCTCCAGGCGGCAGACGCCCCCGATCCTGTCTGGGCGAGGATCGAGGAATCACTTGCGAACCGGCCCGGCGAAGCAGCCCCGTCAAAAGTCCCAACGTATCCGTGGTCTCGGCGGTATCGGATCATTTTGGCCGCCGCTGCCGCGACCGCTGTCCTGTTCGTCGCCGTTCTTGTACCTTATCGATTTGGCTCGAGAAGCGGTGCATGGGACGTCGCCGCCCTTGCAGGTTCGCCGATGGCGGGGGGCCGGGGCCTCCCGTCCGCGGGGGGCCCGG
>ORMF012193958.1_pt1 | contig 26309 bp, 26 predicted proteins | sample 1779871 | NCBI WGS metagenome assembly ORMF01 (sample SAMEA104232316, study PRJEB22302) | groundwater metagenome | biome: forest; feature: aquifer; material: groundwater | place: USA | collected 2011-08-07 | depth 5.4 m | reverse complement strand
CGCGTCAACGGCATCAGCGAGCCGACCCGGGTACGCATCGGCATGGTGCTCTCCGTGCCCGGCCGCGCCGCGCCGGAGCGCGCCGCCGAGCCCCAGCCGGTGCCGGCCGCGCCGCCGCGCGTCGTGCGGGGTAGCGTTTCCACGCCGGCCCAGCCCAGGATCATCAACGGCGAGCAGCGCACCGCCGCGCTCGTCGACCCCAACCGCAGCACGGACGCCGTGGCGCCCGCCTCGCAGGCAGCGCAATCGAAGTTCCGCTGGCCGGCCAGGGGCAGGGTCATCGCCGCCTTTGGCAAGCGGACCGACGGCACCCACAGCGACGGCATCAACATCGCCGTGCCGCAGGGCACCGAAATCCACGCCGCCGAGGGCGGCCGCGTCGCATACGCCGGCAACGAGCTCAAGGGCTACGGCAACCTCGTGCTGATCCGGCATGACAACGGCTGGGTGTCGGCCTACGCGCACGCCGACCAGATCCTGGTCAAGCGCGACGACGTGGTGCGCCGCGGCCAGGTGATCGCCAAGGCCGGCAAGACCGGCACGGTCGATCAGCCGCAGCTGCATTTCGAGCTGCGCCAGGGCGCCAAGCCGGTCGATCCGCTGCCCCACATGGAGCGCTGAGTGGCGGGGTCAGACCCTGCGGGTCTGACACCATTGCTCGACCCCAGACGTTTGCGCTATGGGGTCAGCGCGCCATGGGGTCAGACCCCATTGCGGGAACCTCACCGCGGTGACCGACGGAGCGCAGGGGGCTGACCCCACCGCGCCGACGGAGCAAAAAGGGTCTGGCCCCATGTCTGCCAAAACCGTGCTCGGCATCATCGGCGGCAGCGGGCTCTACGACATCCCAGCGCTCAAGAAGCTGCATTGGGAGGACGTGAAGACGCCCTGGGGCGTGCCCTCCGACCGGGTCCTGTTCGCCGAGCTCGATGATCTGCCTGTGCGTTTCCTGCCGCGGCATGGCCGCGGCCACAAGGTGCCGCCGTCGGCGATCAACTTCCGCGCCAACATCGATGCGCTCAAGCGCGCCGGCGTCACCGACCTCGTTTCAGTGTCGGCCTGCGGCTCGCTCAAGGAGGAGTACCCGCCCGGCCATTTCGTGCTGATCGACCAGTTCATCGACCGCACGTTTGCGCGCGAGAAGAGCTTCTTCGGGCCCGGCTGCGTCGCCCACGTATCGATGGCCGACCCCGTGAGCCCGGCGCTGGTCGATCTGATCGAGCAGGCGGCAAAGGAAGAGAAGATCCCCCACACGCGCGGCGGCACCTACCTGGTCATGGAGGGCCCGCAGTTCTCCACCCGCGCCGAGAGCAATCTCTACCGCAGCTGGGGCTGCAGCGTGATCGGCATGACCAACATGCCCGAGGCCAAGCTCGCGCGCGAGGCGGAGCTCTGCTACGCCACCATCGCCATGGTGACGGACTACGACTGCTGGCACTCCGACCACGCCGAGGTCGATGTCGCCGCCATCATCAAGGTGTTGCACGCCAACGTCGACAAGGCGCACGCCCTGATCGAGCGGCTCGCCCGCAGTTTCCCGCGTGAGCATCCGCCCTGCCCGATCGGCTCCGACCGCGCGCTCGAGGTCGCCATCATCACCCCGCCCGAGGCGCGCGACCCCGCGCTGCTCGCCAAGCTCGATGCGGTGGCGGGTCGCGTACTCAAGTCTCGGAGCTAGGCGCCCGTCCAAGTAGGCGGTTTGGCGTGCGAGGATGGCATGAATTGTCTTCGCCGGCGGAACTCGCTGATGGTGCGGAAATCGGGAGCCTCGAGCGCCACGATCAGCATGAAAACGACCCGCTCCACGCAGGCCTTGGCTATCCGCCGCGAGGAATAGATGCCGCGGCAGTAGGCATAGAGCAGCAGCGCCACCATCATCGTCGATTGCTATTACTCAGACAGGCTCCTAGGCGTCGAACTCGATGACGCTGCGCACGACCTTGCCAGCCTTCATGTTGGCGAACCCCTCGTTGATCTCGGAGAGCTTGATCCGATCGGAGATCCAGTCGTCGAGGTGCAGTTTGCGCTGCTTGTAGAATTCGATCAGCCTCGGCATGTCGACGCGGAAGCGATTGGAGCCCATCGACGAGCCCTGGATCTTGCGCTCGCGCAGGAAGTCGAAGCCGTGCAGCTCGATCTTCTGTCCGAACGGGACCATACCGACGATAGTGGCCGTGCCGCCGGCCGCCAGCATCTGGAACGCCTGCTCGGCGGTCGTCTTGGTGCCGAGGCACTCGATGGCGTGATGCACGCCGCCCTTCATGAGGTCCTTGACCCGCTGAACCGGATCGCCGTCCTTGGGATTGATGAGATCGGTGGCGCCGAGCTTGGTCGCGAGCTGCAGCTTCACCGGGTTGGTGTCGATGGCGATGATGCGTCCCGCGCCTGCGATCGCGGCACCATTGATCGCCGCCATGCCCACCCCGCCGCAGCCGATGACGGCGACCGTCTCGCCGGGCGCAACCTTGGCCGTGTTCACCGCCGCGCCGTAGCCGGTGATGACGGCGCAGCCGATCAGCGCGGCGCGGTCGAGCGGGAAGTCGTTGCCGATCTTCACGACGGCGTTCTCGTGCACCAGCATCATCTCGGCGAAGGAGGAGAGGTTGGTGAAGGTGTGCAGCTGCTTGCCGCCGAGGCTCAGGCGCTTGGCGACCCCCGGCAGCATCTTCACGCTCGTGTTGGTGCAGATGAACGGCCGGCCGGTCGTGCAGTTGTCGCACGTGCCGCAGAACACCGACAGGCAGGTGATGACGTGGTCGCCCTTCTTGACGTAGGCGACCTCGGAGCCGACCTCCTCGACGATGCCCGCCGATTCGTGGCCCAGGACCACGGGAAGCGGATGCGGGTAGAGCCCCTCGATGAAATGCAGGTCCGAGTGGCACAGCCCGGCGTAGGCGGTGCGCATCAGCACCTCGCGCGCGGCCGGCTTGTTGATAGCGACGTCCTCGATGACGAGCGGCTTGTTCACTTCGTGCAGAACGGCGGCTTTCATCTGCTCCTCCCCGGGGGTTTGGCTGGCGCTGTTTGGAGGAGACTACCGCGCCCAAGACACTTGCGTCAGCCGGTTTTGCGCCGCGAACTTGGCATCGGAGCCCGCCGCCGACCCATGAACTGCAAGGCTGGTCCCGGCGCTCCGCGTCGCTCGATCATTCGGATGGATTGGTCGCGCTCCGAGAACTCGACCTCGAGCGGTGTGTGGCACGAAAGCCCGACCCACAGGACCGATTCCAGGGAGAATGCCGGTTGATCCTCGACGCACCCTCACATCCGATGATAGGCAGAGATGTTCCCTATTTGCGGAGCATTGATTGCCGGAAAAGCTCTAGTCAGATGTCGTCTGCCTCGTCCCCCGCGGTCCCCTTGGACAGTTTTCGGCTCTTTGGAAGAACAACCTTTGGCTTTGACAGCCTGTTGCACTGGCCATCGGCCCTGCAGAGGATGTCTTTTTTTCTGCTCGTTCTGGTCGGTGAATTTCTGGCCGCAACAAGGCTGTTTGGCTGGTTGATCGACCGCGTTACACGAGGCGCCAACCTTCTTCTGACTGTGCTGACGCCGCAGGCCGCCGTCGACCTCGAGAACGAGCCTCGGCGCGACGCCCTGCGGATCCTGATCTGGGCCACGGCCCTCGCTGCTCTCGTCATATCTCTCGGTGGCAATGCAGCATTCACCGGCCTCGCAAAGACATTCTACGGCGACGATCCGCGGCGGTTTTATTATGCCCGCGACACTCACAATCTCATCTTGTACACCTTCGTCGCCCCCGTATACATGGCGGCCTCGGCTTCGATCATCTACTGCGCGTTGAGCTCCATTTCACTCACCAATCCGTTGGCCCGTCAGCATGGCTGGGCCGGCCGGGTGTGGCCTGTTGTCAGGCTCGGCCTCGTTCTTGCGGGCATCGTTCTCATCGCCGGGCTGGTGCAGGTCAATTACTTCCAGGAAAACATCATGGGGTTCGCAAAAGGCGACCCAAAGTCTCTGAAGCCCATTTGCCAGGGTAAGCTATTCTGGTTCGTGGATGAAACTCCCGGACCAGGTGGTGCAATCGTTCGCCTCAATTTGGCGGGCGTCTATTACCTATGCATGCAGTTCTGTCATATGGCGGTGGTTGCAGCGGCGGTCTGGTTTTTGATAACTGCGATGTTCACTCTATATCATCTCGGTCTGGTGCTGACCCCGGATTACCTCGCCCGCAACGGCGGCGCCGATCCCATTCACGCCAAGCTCAAGCGCTTCTCATTGCTGGAGATATCGGCCAAGTGGCTTGCGCTGATCCTGACCGTGCACATCGCCATTTGGGGGGATTCGTGCCTCAAGGGTAAAGAGAATATTCGCGCGATGGCCATGGTCCTGCTCGCATTGCAGTTTTTTGTCCTGGCTACGCCACGACTGCTGATCGAGTACCGCCTGTTGAGGTGCGCAGCGGTGGAAGCACCAAGCACGGGCTCAGAAATCGCATGGCCAGATTTGATCGATCAGCGCGACAAAGTGAAGAGCATTGTCGTGAGTTGCGTCCACTTCCTGGTCCAGCTGGCGCTCTTTATGCTGGCGATCAGGTTGATCACTTTCGTGCTCGCATGATCGCGAATTCGACGCCTCAAGGATAAAGCCGCTGCTTGCGCCACGCCTCGCCCGGCCCCCCCCGCCGGAACACGACGCGCTCGTGCAGGCGGAAGGGGCGGTCGTGCCAGAACTCCATCTCGACGGGCGTGACGCGGAAGCCCGACCAGTAGGGCGGGCGGGGAATCTCGCCCAGCGGATATCTGGCCGTCGCCAGCGCCACCGCCTTCTCCAGCGCGAAGCGGCTCTCGAGGGGGCGGGATTGCTGCGAGGCCCAGGCGCCGAGACGGCTGCCGCGGGCGCGCGTGGCGAAGTAGGCATCGGCTTCTGCATCGCTCACCACCGACACGATCCCGCGCACACGCACCTGCCGGCGCAACGATTTCCAGTGGAAGTCGAGCGCCGCCTTCCACGACGTCAGCAGCTCCACGCCCTTGGCGCTTTCGAAGTTGGTGTAGAACACGAAGCCGCGCGCGGCATGGGCGGCCGGGTCGACGCCCTTCAGCAACACCATCCGGACGTTGGGCATGCCTGACCCATCGACGGTGGCGAGCGCCATTGCATTGGGATCGTTGGGCTCGTGCGCCTGGGCTTCGGCGAACCAAGTCTCGAACAGCGCGAAGGGCTCCTCGGCTCGCGCAAAATCGCCGGCCTGCGGCCCTGTGTAGTGGTCACCCTTGGGCTTGTCCGCCATCGGTGCTTGTCCCCTTCGGGCGCCGGCGCCCGTTCACGCCACTTTAACCCTGCTCCTTCACACTCGTGAACGGGTGTCTCATTTTGTCAGGGTATGCTCCCGTGGGTGGCTTGGACATGCGTGTGCCTGCCTCTCTTGCGTCGCTCGCGGCCGCCGCGGCCGCCCTCTTGGCTGCGACGCTGCTGCCTCAGCCTGGCTTGGCCGAGGATGTCAAGCCGGCCGAGCCCCCGCGCTGCACGTGTCCCGCCCCCGACAAGCCGATCATTGCGGCCAAGCCCAAGTTTGCCGAGGCCAAAGCCCTGCTCGACGAGAACGACGAGATCGCCGCGCTCGAGGCCATCCGCGTGGCGCTGACCGAGGTCGGCGACGGCGGCAGCTACGTCTGGCACCGCCAGCACGGGCGCCTGAGCGGCGTCGTGCATCCGACGGGCTCGTTCAAGGACCCCGCCGGCCGCGTGTGCCGCAACATCGTGCTGATCTTGACGGTCGGCACCGCCACGGGACGCGCGGAAGGCGTCGCCTGCCGTCTGGCCGACGGCCGCTGGCAGCTCGACGGCTGAGACGTAGCGCGCGGGGCCATCGTCGCTCACAGCTACGCCTTGGCGCCGTGCTTGCCGGCGCCGAGCGCTGGCACCGCGTGCGGGTCGAGCGGCCAGCGCGCGCGCGCCTCGAAATCCAGCCCGTCGGTCCAGCCGCGCAAGAGGCGCTCCGCGCCGGCCCAGGCCACCATTGCCGCGTTGTCCGTGCACAGGGCCGGCGGCGGCACGTGCAGCTGGTAGCCCGCGCGCGAGGCGACGGCTGACAGGGCAGTGCGCAGGCTCTGATTGGCGGCGACGCCGCCGGCAACAACCAGGTGCCGCGCGCTCGCGCCATCGAGGCGTTGGTCGGCGATGTGCATCGCCCGCCGCACGCGGTCCGACACGGTCTCGGCGACAGCCGCTTCGAAGGCGGCGCACAGGTCGGCGATATCGACATCCGTGAGTGGGACGAGCGCCTGCGCCTGGTGCCGCACCGCCGTCTTCAGGCCGGCGAAGGAGAAATGCGGCTCGGGACGCCCTAGCATGGGCCGCGGCAGCTCGAAGCGATCGGCGCGGCCCGTTGCCGCCCTCCGCTCCACGGCGGGCCCGCCGGGAAAGCCCAGGCCCAGCAGCTTGGCGGTCTTGTCGAAGGCCTCGCCCAGCGCATCGTCGATGGTGGTGCCGAGCCGTTGGTAGCGGCCGGCGTCGTGCACGAGGAGCAGCTGGGTGTGCCCGCCGGAGACCAGCAGCAGCAGGTAGGGCGGCGCGAGTCCCTCGGTGAGGCCGACGGTGAGCGCGTGGGCTTCGAGGTGATTGACGGCGATGAGCGGCAGCCTGTGCACGAGCGCGATGGCCTTGGCCGTCATCACGCCGACCAGCAGGCCGCCGATCAGCCCCGGTCCCGCCGTCGCCGCCACCGCATGGAGGTCGGCAAAGCTCACGCCCGCCTCGCGCATGGCCTGAGCAACGATCTCGTCGAGGCATTCCACGTGGGCGCGCGCGGCGATCTCCGGCACCACGCCGCCGTAGCGGCGGTGCTGCTCCCATTGCGCGCGCACGATGTTGGAAAGGATGCGCCCGCTGCCATCCGCGCCGCGCGCAACCACGGCCGCTGCCGTTTCGTCGCAGCTCGTCTCTATGCCGAGCACGAGCGTCTCGCGCTGCTGTTTGGTCGCGTTCATGGGGCGTCGTTTGCGCCAAGGCCCGGACGGGGGCATAAGACGGCAGGCCCCGGACGTTGGGGACCGCCTAGCACCGCAAGAGTGGCCCTTGCAAGCTGCCAGAATCCGGATCGGTACGCGCGGATCGCCGTTGGCGCTGGCGCAAGCCCGCGAGGTGCGCGAGCGCCTGGAGGCGGTGCACGGACCGGGCCGACTGGCGGTCGAGGTGCGCGTCATCAAGACGTCTGGCGACCGCATCCAGGACCGGCCGCTGGCCGACGCCGGCGGCAAGGGCCTCTTCACCAAGGAAATCGAGGAGGCGCTGCTCGCAGGAGAGATCGATCTCGCCGTGCATTCCATGAAGGACATGCCGACGGTGCTGCCGCCGGGCCTGACGGTGCAATGCTTGTTGCCACGCGAGGACGTGCGCGATGCCTTCATCAGTGCCAAGGCCGCGCGGCTTGCCGATCTGCCGAAGGGTGCGGTGGTCGGCACGTCGTCGCTGCGGCGACAGGCGCAGGTGAGGCGCCTGCGGCCCGACCTTGCCGTCGTTGCCCTGCGCGGCAATGTCGACACCCGCCTGCGCAAGCTGCAGGAGGGCGCTGCCGACGCCACGCTGCTCGCCTGCGCCGGCCTCAAGCGGCTGGGGCTCGAGGCCCGCATCACGGCGCCGGTGCCGACCGATGAGATGCTGCCGGCGGTGGCGCAGGGCGCGATCGGCGTGGAGACGCGCGCCGACGACCTGGCGATGGCGGAGCTGTTGGGGCCCATCAACGATCAGGCGACGGCGCTCACCGGGGCGGCCCAGCGGGCCTTTCTCGCCAAGGCCGACGGCTCGTGCCGCACGCCGATCGCCGGTCTCGCCGAGCTCGTCGGCGGCCGCCTCGTTTTCCGCGGCATGATCCTCACACCGGACGGGCGCCAGTGCCACGCGACCCGGCGTGAGGGGCGCCCCGAGGAAGCGCTGCGGATGGCGGAGGACGCCGCCGCCGAGCTGCTGGGCAAGGCCGGCCCCGATTTCTTCAGCGCGCTCGCCTGATGCGCCTGCTCGTCACCCGACCCGAGCCCGACGCGCTCAAGCTCAGAGCCGCGCTGGAGGAGCACGGGCACGAGGCGACCGTTGAGCCGCTGCTCACCGTCTCGTTTGCCGATGCCGATGCCATCGACCTCGACGGCGTGCAGGCGCTGATCGCCACCAGCCGCAACGCGCTGCGCGCGCTCAAGTCGCACCCGCTGCGCGCCGAGGCGCGCAAGCTGCCGCTGTTCGCGGTCGGCCGGGCGACGGCGGTCGAGGCTCGCGCGCTGGGCTTCGAGATGGTGGTGGCGGGGGCCGGCACGGCCGAGCAGCTCGTCCAGCACATCGTCTCGGTGGCGGACCCCGCGGCCGGCCTGCTCGTGCATCTGGCCGGAGATACGCTCGCCGGCGACCTCAAGGGCGAGCTCGAGTTGCATGGCTTCCGCGTGGCACAGCCCGTCGTCTACCGCATGCAGGCCGCGCGCGCGCTGTCGGACGATACGGTCGAGCAGCTGGCCATGGGCGAGATCGAGGGCGTCATCCTGATGTCGCCACAGACTGCGACAATCTATGCCACGCTCATGCGCAGGCAGGGGCTCGGCGCGGTGGCGCGCACGCTGATCCATTTCTGCCTGTCCGAGGCCGTGGCGCGGCGGCTGGAGCCGCTGGGCGCCGTTCGCATCGAGATCGCCGATAGCCCGAGCCTGGAAGAAGTGCTTGCCCTGATCGATGCCGCCGCGGCAAAATCTCCCGGCTAGTCGGGCTGTGCACGAAAAGACGGGCGCCGGCGCCACTTCGTTAACCCGAAGCAGCGCACTGGCTGCCTCACCGTTCCCTGGAGCTCGAGAACCAGCCCATGGCAAACAACAGAGAGGAAGCCGGCAAGGGTACCCGGCCGGGCGACATGCCCGGCGCCAAGCGGCCCTATGCAACGATCGACGCCACCGCCACGGAGATCGAGGGCAGGGACAGGGCGTCGGCCGCTGTCGGCGCCAAGGCGGCGGCGTCGGCGGCAAGCGAGGGCAAATCGCAGGCGAAGCCGGAGGCCGAGGCTTCCGGGCCGCCGCGATGGAGCACCGGTTTTGGTGGCGCGTTTCGCGCGCGCATGGCCGCCATGCATGAAACCTTGAAGTCGCCCTGGCGTCCGCCTCCGCTTCTCACCCATTTGGCCGCCGGGGCGGTCGGTGCTCTCGTCATCCTCGCTGCGCTGCAATTGCTGACGGCGGAGCACGCGCCGACGCGGCCGGTCGCGGTGAACGATCTGGCGCGACGGCTGTCCGACCTCGAGGGCGTGCTCGGGCTGCGGCCGGGCGCCGGCCTGCGTGCCAAGGTCGAGGAGATGGCGCGGTCGATGGGCGCGCTCGGTGAGACGCAGGCGCGGCTGGCGCGCGAGACCAAGGCGCTCGACACCAAAGTCGCCAGTGGCCCTGAGATCCCGCAGGAGCTGACGGCCCGCCTCGCCAAGCTGGAGGAGGCGCTGGGGGCCGCGTCCCCCGACGATCCGGCCAGGCCGTCGCCACAGGTGGCCGCCCTGGCGAACAAGGTCGGCGTGCTCGAGAACGCCCAGCGGGAGGCGAGCGAGGCGGCCAAATCGGGTGTTGGCCGATTCGACGGCGAGCTTTCCGCCGTCAGGACAGAGGCCGGCCGGCTCGCCCAGCGGCTGGACGGCATCAAGGGCGAGGTCGAGGAGCGTCTGCAAGGGGTCGCCAAGGCCGCCGACGTCAGCGCGCTCGCCACCAAGCTTGCGGCTCTGGAACGCGACCTGCAGGGCTTCCTCAAAGGCGAGGCCGACCGCAGCGCCGGAGCCCAGCAGGTCGTGCTGGCGCTCGAGCTCGCCAATCTCAAGCGCGCCATCGATCGCGGCGAGCCGTATGCCGCGGAGGTCGCGCAAGCCAAGAAGGTGGGCGGACCGGCCGTCAACTTCTCAGCCCTCGAGCGCTATGCGTTGGAGGGCGTGCCGACGGCCCCGGAGCTGGCGAAAGCGTTCCGCAGGACCGCCAACGCGATGCTCGATGCGGAGGCCGAGCCGGCGGACGCCTCGCTGCTCGACCGGCTGCTCGCCGGAGCGCGCGGCATCGTGCGCGTGCGCAAGGCCGGCCATGCCGCCGACGATGCCAGCGTCGAGGCCGTCGTCGGCCGCATGGAGGCCGCGCTGAAGGATGGCCGCCTCGCCGAGGTGCTGGCCAATGCCAAGAAGCTCCCGCCCAAAGCCGCGCTGGCCAGCGAAGACTGGGTCAGGAAGGTCGAGGCGCGCCATGCGGTCGATCAGGCGATGGCCGATGTCGAGTCGGGCCTCAAGTCGAGCCTCGGCGCCGGCCGGGCCGCTGCACCGGAATTGAAGCGATGACGCGCGTCATCACGTTCTTCATCGCCATTCTGGGCGTCGCCGGCGCGCTGCACTGGCTGGCCGACCGGCCCGGCAGCATCGTCGTCGAATGGCAGGGCTATGTGGCCGAGACCAGCGTGTTCCGCGCCTCCGTGATCCTCATGCTGGCGATGGGCGCTGCCCTGCTGGTGCTGTCGACCTTGCGCTGGCTGTGGTCGAGCCCGGCGGCGGTCGGCCGCTTCCTCAATCGGCGCCGGCAGGAGCGCGGGCTCGGCGCGCTGTCGAGCGGCATCATCGCCATCGGCGCCGGCGACAGCGCGCTGGCGCAGCGCTATGCGAGCCAAGCGCGAAAAGCGCTGCCCAACGAGCCTCTCACCCACCTGCTCAGGGCCCAGACCGCCCAGCTCACCGGCGACCGGGCCACCTCGCGGCGCATCTTCGAGGCCATGCTGAGCGCACCCGACACCGAACAGCTGGGCCTGCGCGGGCTGTTCTTGGAGGCCGAGCGCGAGGGCGAACAAGAAGCCGCCCGCCAGTTCGCCGACCGGGCGCTGAAGCTCAACCCCAAGCTCGGCTGGCCGGTCGAAGCGCTGTTCGACATCCAGTGCCGGGCGGAGGATTGGCCGGGCGCGCTCGACACACTGGCGATCGGGCGGCGCCACAACCTGATCGACAAAGCCGTGGCCAACCGCCGGCGCGCCGTGCTGCTGGTGGCGCAAGCGCAGCCGGCAGAAGACACCGATCCCGACAAATCGCTCGAGCTCGCGCTCGAGGCGCACCGGCTGGCGCCCGACCTGGTGCCGGCCGCTGCCGTCGCCGGGCGCATCCTCGCCTCCAGGGGTAATACGCCGCGAGCGGCACGCGTGCTGCTCAAGACCTGGCGGCTCTCGCCGCATCCCGACCTTGCCGCCGCCTATGCCTACGCCCGGCCCGGCGACAGCCCGCGCGACCGCCTCAACCGCGTGCGCCACCTGGGCCGCCTGACGCCGCACGACAGCGAGGGGCCGATCGCGCTCGCCATCACGGCGATCGAGGCGCGGGAGTGGGACGAGGCGCGCAAGGCGCTCGAGCCGCTGCTGGAGGGGCGCCTCACGCAGCGCGTCGCCACGCTGATGGCGCGCATCGAGGGCGAGCAGCACGGCCATACGGGCCGCGTGCGCGAGTGGCTGGCACGCGCGGTCAATGCGCCGCGCGACCCGGCCTGGACGGCGGACGGCGTCGTGGCCGACCGCTGGGCGCCGGTGTCGCCGGTGACGGGCGCGCTCGACGCGTTCCGCTGGCGGGTACCGGTGGAGGCGATCGACGAGCCCGCCGGCGCGCTGCTTGCCGCCAAGGTCGAGGCGCTGGTGGGGCTGGGCGCCGGGTCCGAGCCCGCGCTCGAGCATGCATCGAGCGCCAAACCGGCGGCCGCGTTTCCGGCGACGGAAACGGTCGAGCCCGTCGACAAGCCGCCGCCTGCGCCGGTCGAGGAGGCTGCACCGCCACCCAAGTCCGCGGAGATACGGCCCGCCGAGGCGGCAGCAGGTGTCAAGCCTGTCGAACCGGTGCCCGTCGCCGCCCGGGTCGCGGCGGATGCGGGCGCCGAGGTTGCGGCCGAGCGACTGCCGGCCATGGAGGACACCGCACCCACAAGGGCCGCGGCCGTGCCGGCGACCCCTAGGAAAAAACCGGAGACGACTTCGGGTCGGTCCCGCAAGCTCATCGAGCCCAAGATCTTCGTGCCGCCCCGCGCGCCCGACGATCCGGGACCCGAGTCCGGCGACGGCAGCAGCCTCGAGATTGGGGAGATCGGGCCGTTCCGTCCTTCAGGGGCCAAGGCCTAGCCGGGTCGAGGCAGGGCTACAGCATAGGAAAGAGGAGCCGCAGCGATGGAGCTCTTCGACGCGCTGACGCTGGCCAGGCTGCAGTTTGCCTTCACCGTCTCGTTCCACATCGTCTTTCCGGCCTTCACCATCGGCCTTGCCAGCTATCTGGCCGTGCTCGAGGCGCTGTGGCTCGCCACAGGACGCGGCGTCTACCTCTCGGTCTTCAACTACTGGAAGAAGATCTTTGCGCTCAGCTTCGGCATGGGCGTCGTATCGGGCATCGTCATGAGCTACCAGTTCGGCACCAACTGGAGCGTCTTCTCCGACAAGGTCGGGCCCGTGCTCGGGCCGCTGATGGGCTACGAGGTGCTGTCCGCCTTCTTCCTGGAGGCGGGCTTCCTCGGCGTGATGCTGTTCGGCATGAGCAGGGTGGGCCGCAGCCTGCACTTCTTCGCGACCTTGATGGTCGCCGTCGGCACGCTGTTCTCGGCCTTCTGGATCCTCTCGGTCAACAGCTGGATGCACACGCCGACGGGCTACGCCATGAACACGGTCGGACAGTTCGTGCCCGCGAACTGGTGGGTGGTGATCTTCAATCCGTCGTTCCCCTATCGCCTCGTGCACATGGTGCTGGCGGCGTATCTCACCACCGCCTTCGCGGTCGGCGCCGTCGGCGCCTTCCATCTCCTGCGCGATTCCCGCAACGAGGGCGCGCGCGTGATGTTCTCCATGGCCATGTGGATGGCGGCGCTGGTGGCGCCGATCCAGGTCGTCGCCGGCGACCAGCACGGCCTCAACACGCTCATCCACCAGCCGGCCAAGATCGCCGCCATGGAGGGGCACTGGGAGACGCGCAAGGGCCAGCCGCTGATCCTGTTCGGCTGGCCCGACATGGCCGCCGAGACCACGCATTTCGCCGTGGAGGTGCCGAGGCTCGGCAGCTACATCCTCACCCACGATTGGAACGGCGAGGTCAAGGGCCTGAAGGCCTGGCCGGCGAGCGAGCGTCCCAACTCGCCGATCATCTTCTGGAGCTTCCGCGTCATGGTCGGGATCGGGGTGTTGATGGTGCTGGTGGGGTTGTGGAGCCTGGCTCTGCGCTGGCGGCAGCGGCTCTACGATAGCCGCCTGCTGCTCGGCCTGGCGGTGCTGATGGGGCCGTCGGGGTTCGTGGCCGTCTTGGCGGGGTGGATCACCACCGAGGTCGGCCGCCAGCCCTATACCGTCTACGGCCTGCTGCGCACGACCCAGTCCGTGTCGCCGATCGACGCCGCGGCCGTGGGCGCCTCGCTCGTTGCCTTCATCGTCGTCTACTTTGCCGTGTTCGGCGCCGGCGTGCTCTACATCCTGCGGCTGATGGCCCACCCGCCGCGGCTCGACGAGCCCGACATCGAGCCGGGCGCGCCACTCCGCGCCGCCGGCATCACGCCCGCGCCGTCGCTCGCAGCTACCGGCACCAAGGCGGGAGGCTGAGCCCATGTTCGACCTTGCCTTCATCTGGGCCGGCCTCATCGCCTTCGCCGTGCTCGCCTACGTGCTGTTCGACGGCTTCGATCTCGGCATCGGCATCCTGTTCCCGTTCCTGCGATCCGAGCACGACCGCGACCGGGCGATGAACTCCGTGGCGCCGGTGTGGGACGGCAACGAGACCTGGCTGGTGCTGGGCGGCGGCGGGCTGATGGCGGCTTTTCCTGTCGCCTACGCCGTGGTGATGACCGCGCTCTACGCGCCGCTGATCGCCATGCTGCTGGCGCTGGTGTTCCGCGGCGTCGCCTTCGAGTTCCGCTGGCGCGCCGAGCGCAAGGGCTTGTGGGACTGGGCGTTTTCCGGCGGCTCGATGGTGGCCGCCTTCGCCCAGGGTATCGCGCTGGGGGCCCTGGTGCAGGGCATTCCCATCTCCGACCGCGCCTACGCCGGCGGCTGGTGGAATTGGCTCACACCCTTCAGCCTGCTCACCGGGGTCGCCCTCGTCGTTGGCTATGCCCTACTGGGGGCCACCTGGCTCGTCATGAAGACCTCGGGCGAGATGCAGCAGGACGCGCGCCGCTTCGCCTGGATCGCGGGGCCCGCGACGCTGGCGCTGATCGGCGCGGTGAGCTTGTGGACCCCGCTGATGAACGCGCAGTTCATGGCGCGCTGGTTCGCCTGGCCCGCCATCATTTACACCGCACCGGTGCCGCTGCTCGTGGCGGGGGCGGCTTTTGTGCTGTTTGCGGGTCTCGCCAGGCGCCGCGACATCTCCCCGTTCCTGGCGGCGCTGGCGCTGTTCGTCCTCTCCTATATCGGGCTGGGCATCAGCTTCTATCCCTACATCGTGCCGCCCTCGATCACCATCTGGTCGGCGGCGGCGCCGGACGCCAGCCTGCAGTTCCTGCTGGTCGGTGCTGTCATCCTGGTGCCGCTGATCCTCGGCTACACCGCCTGGTCCTACTGGGTGTTCCGCGGCAAGGTCGACCCGTCGACGGGCTATCACTGATGGCCGGCAGCAGCGAGCCGCGCCTGCTCAGCCGTCTGCTGTGGTTCGCCGGCCTGTGGCTCGCGGGCGTGGCCGCTGTGGCGCTGCTCGCCCTGCTGATCCGGGCTGTATTGGTGTGAGGCCGGCGCGCGCCGGGCAGGGAAAGCAACGTTCGCGTAGGGGTAGATGACCTTGCCCGACGCGTACTCGGGTGGCGACACCACGATCTGCGTCGTCATCTCCTTGAATTGGCCGATGTCGGATGTAGTCGGCAACGCCGGAGCCTTGCTTGACAGGGATGGAGCGTTGGAAGACGCTGCCATCGAGAAGACGCAAGCAAGCCATCAGTCGGAATACTGAGCGGGCCCATTGAACCGGGCGATGCCAGCGCGCACAATCGCCTGCCCGCGCTGCTGCAGGAGCTCGAGCGACCACCGCGTCGGCCCCCGGGTCGAGCCAAGGGAGAACGTCCATGCGCGAATACACGCCGGAAACGATCACCGACGCCGTGATCGAGCAGATGGCCACCACCCCCGATCCGCGGATGAAGGAGATCATGAACGCCGCCGTGCGGCACATGCACGCCTTCGCGCGCGAAACCAACCTGACGCCCGGCGAATGGATCAAGGGCATCGAGTTCATGACCAAGGTCGGCCAGATGTGCTCGCCCGCGCGGCAGGAGTTCATCCTGCTGTCCGACACGATGGGGCTCTCCGCCCTCGTCAACATCATGCACGACAAGACCAAGATGGAGGAGGCGACCGGCGCGAGCCTGCTCGGCCCCTTCTTCCGCGAGAACACGCCGAAGTTCGAGAGCGGCGCGCAGATCGCCAAGAAGACGGACGGCGCCGAGGTCGTGCTCTACGGCCGCGTCACCAACGTGCAAGGGGCGCCCCTGGCGAACTCCCAGGTCACGGTGTGGCAGACGGCGGCGGACGGCCGCTACGACATCCAGAACGGCATCGAGGAGATCGATTGCCGCGGCATCTTCCGCACCGACGACAAGGGCAACTATTTGGTGCGCACCGTGCGGCCGCTGGGCTATTTCATCCCGCTCGACGGCCCGGTCGGCCAAATGGTGATGACCCAGAAGCGGCATGGCATGCGCCCCGCCCACATCCACTTCCTCATCAGCGCACCGGGCTATCGCGAGCTGGTCACCGCGCTCTACCTCGCCGGCGATGCGCATCTGGACGACGATGTTGTGTTCGGCGCATCGGGTGACCTCGTCGCCTACGTCAAAGACGGGGACCCGGCGTCGCCGATCAAGGGCCTACCCAGCATCCACTTCGACTTCTCTCTCGCCCGCGAGACGGAAGCCGACCGTCGCGCCGGCCGCGTCGGCGCCGACCCGGGCCAGGTGACGGCGCCCAACGGCAAGGCGACAACGCCCTACGGCGCCCCGCCCCCGGAGATGGTCGCCGCCGCCGAGCAGCCGAAGAAGGGCGGCATCCTGGGCGGCCTCTTCCGCGGCAAGTGAGACTCGCCGCCAAGCCGCAGGTTCCGCCTCCCCCTCGAGGGGGGAGGGCGATGCGTCCGCGGCTTAGCGCGGCCATCGCCGACCTCGCAGCGGACTCAACCGCCGCGCTAAGTCGCTGGACGCATCGGGTGGGGGTGACCGGCTTGCGCATTCGACAGACACCCCCGTCTAATTAGAAGGGTGTGCCTACTGTGGGCTCGCCGACTCGGAGGTCATTCACTCGACAAGGCGGAGCCGGTCAGCACCCGCATTGCGGTGATGGCAGCGCAACTCTCGATCAGGTCGCACTTCGGGTTCGCGTCGGAGGTGGACGACAAAAAAAGGGCCGGCCGGACGATCCGTGCGCCAAGCGGGGTAGGCGCGAGGAGACCGAGCTGGCCCCGAGATCGGACGCAGAGTGTAGGGCGGACCGCGTCCGAACCAATCGGCTGCGCCGGCTCAGCCTGCATACAACGGGACGAACCCGAGCCGAGCAGCCTTGACCCATGGGGGCAGGACCGCCGCGCGATCCCGGTCCCCGTTGCGCACACAATGCCAGGCCCATGCAACACGCCTGTGACAGCGTCCAATGCCGGCCGGTCGGGGCCATCACCGCGCTATTCAGGCCGTCCAGTCCGCGAAGTCTTTGGTGACGGCGGCGGCGGCCAACTTGGCGTTGACGCGCAGCCAGTCCTCCTTGCGGCCCTTGAGGTCGCGCACAACGGCGTCGCGAGCGTTGCCGGTGCCGAGATGCACGTTGGCGAGCTCGAGCCCCATGGTGGACAGCATGTAGGGCGTTATTAGCGAGGGTCCCTCTTTCTCGGCTTCGATCTTGCGGTTGTTGGGGGAGAGCCGCCGCAGCACCAAGTTATCCTGCAGCTTGTACCAGGGGTCCTTGGCGCGGTAGCGGCCGTTGGCGATGACATCGCACTGGACCGATCGCGCGCCGCGGCCGTGTGCCAGCGTCCAACCCGACACAAACACCACCTTGAGCTCGCGCACGACCGGGGCGCCGTGCCATTCGCCGATGCCGATCCAGCGCGGGCGGCCGAGGCTACCGGTGCCGGCGGTCCGGCGCGCGGTCCACATGGGAAGGCCCGGCTGGGGCATGGCGCCGGCGAGCGCCCGCCGATAGCTCGCGGGCGCCGGCTTGCGCCTTGCCGCCTCGATCTTGCTCCAGAACTTGGCGCGCTGCTTGTTCGGGACCACGAACAGCTTGCGCATCCAGCCCCAATCGCGGTCGAGAACGACGGGCGTCGGCGCGGACAGGCCCACGCGATAGCCCTCGAGGACGGCAGCGCATATCTCGCCCGCGCTCATGGCCCGGTCCGGATTGGCCAGCAGCGCGCTGGTCGCCAGGCGCACGAGATCGAGCGCGTAAGGCATGCGGGCGGCCTCGTCGTAGTCGTTGACGCCCCACACCAGGCGCCCGTCGGCATCGCGCCAGGTGCCGAAATTCTCCAGATGGATGTCGCCGACCGCGAGGACCGGGGTGGCATCGGCCAGATCCGGGCAGACCTCGAGGATCGTTTCCGCCCAGCGCCAATAGGTGGCGCGCAGAAAGACGAACGGGCTATGGCCCATTTTCTCGTGCTTGAGCGCAACGTCCTTCTTGACCAGCTCCCCGCCGAGCTGCTCGGCCATCCAGTCCTCGTAAGCCCTTGCCGACTTGCGGATGTTCGTCATGAGCCTGGCTCCCGGAGGCTACATTTCCCACGCCTCCATGATGCTATAAACCAATGTCGCAATCCTCTCCTCTTCTCACCCCCGCCCGAGCATGCGCCGCCGCTTCTTCCTCATCACCAATCCTGGCGCCGGCATGATCGGCGTGCCGCTGGTCGAGGATGCCGTGCACGTGCTCGAGCAGCGCGGCGCATCCGTCACCCGCACCACGCCCGCCGACCCCGCGGCGGCCCGCCTCGAGGCGCGAAAGGCTGCCGCGGGCGCCACCTATGATGCCATCGTGGCCGCGGGCGGCGATGGCACCATCAGGCAGGTAGCCGCCGCCCTGATCGGCACTGAAACGGCCCTCGGCATCATCCCGGTCGGCACCGGCAACGTGTTGGCCCACGAGATCGGCCTCAGCCCCACACCGGAGGCGGTGGCGCGCATGCTGCTCCATGGCCCCGTCGCCAGAGTTGCCTGTGCGCAGGCCAATGGCGAGCCCTTTCTTCTCATGGCCGGCGCCGGCTTCGATGCCCGCGTGGTCGCGGCGCTCGACCAGCGCCTGAAGAGCCGCTTGGGCAAGGCGGCCTATGCCGGCCCCCTGCTCGGGGCGCTGATCCGCCCGGTAGACACCCTGACCGTTACGGCCGACGGCCGTCCTCACACCGCGAGTTGGGCGGTCATCGCCAACGCGCGTCACTACGGTGGCCGCTTTGTGCTCGCGCCGCGCACGGGGATCCTGGAGCGGGGCCTCGAGGCGATCCTGTTCAAGGCGAAGAATCGAGCGGTGCTGGTTGGCCAGCTCATGAGCCTGGCGGCCGGCCGGCTCGAGCCTCGCACGGCGCAGGGCGGCGACGTCGAGATGCTCGCGTGCTCGCACGTGACCGTCACGGCGCACTATCCGGTGCCGACTCAGATCGACGGCGACGTGTTCGGCACCACACCTCTGGAGGTCGACGCCGGCACCGACGAGGTACATCTGATCGTGCCGGGCGCCACGACTGGCATCGGCAACGCCGCGCGTTAACCTTTCGTTAACCAAATCAGCGAACGCTGTTAACGAGTGCCGGCTGGATTGAGCAGCTGGAGGCGCAGCCGGCACGTCGAGGGACATACTCCAGCACCTCTAGTGCGCGTCAGAAGCGCCGGGATTGCCCAGATCCTGCCGCGTCTGAGCGGGGATGCGTGAAAGCACGCACTGCAGAATTGCCGCGAGTGAGGCGGGCATGGATGGGGCCGCCGCTCGAAGCTCTCGGACATGTTTCGCCGCGGACTCGCCGCGGTCCCCTCCAAAGCCGCTGCGCCCAATCGAGCAACGCCGCGCCCGCATGCGCGTCCCGAGCCGCCTGGCCGGGGTGTCGCATCGCTATGCGTCGGGACCGGCGTTTGCGCGACGGACGCAGCACGACCTCTCGAGATGGAGTGGCCCATGAAGCGCCTCTGTCAACGGTGTGGCGTGGTGTCGGACTGGCTTGTGCCCGATGCGAGCCGCACGCTTCAACCCCAACCCGATATGCGATGGGTGCTCCTGTGGCGCGACAACCAACGTCATCGCCCGCCAAGTAAGCGCTAGTTCGGCTGCTGCCGGTGCGGGCGGTGCGAGCCCCGCCGGCCACGAATGCAAGGCCGGCCCGCGTGGCCGGCCTTTTTTCACATCGGCAGGCGCGCCAGCTGGTGGCTGAAGTAGTTGTCGATTGCCGTGACGATGGAGGCAGACACCTTCTCGCGCCACGCCTCGGACTTCAGGAGCTCGGCGTCCTCCTCGTTGGTGACGTAGCCGAGCTCGATCAGGATCGAGGGCAGCTTGGCGCTCTTGATCACCACGAAAGCGGCCGAGCGGTCCGGGTTCTCCTTGAGGTTGGTGCTTTCGCCCATGTCCTCGATCACCGATTTGACAAACACGTTGGTGCGATCGCGGTTCATGTGCACCTCGCGCCGGGCAAGATCGGCGAGAATCTCCCTGACAGTACCAATGTCGCCATCGACGTTCTTGACGGCGGCCAGCTGCGTCTCCGACAGCAGGTTCTCGCTCACCTCGCCTTTGGCGGAGCGCTGCAGAGCGTTGGCCACCGACTCGCGCAAGGAGTAGATGGTGGCGCCGCGCGCCTTCGGCTGGGCGTAGTCCGCGTGCACCGCCACGAACAGCTGGGCGACGTTGCGCTCGGCGAACTGGCGCCGCGCCTGCAGCTCGACGAACACGTCCGTCTCGCGCGTCATCAGCACCTTGTAGCGCCCGGTCGCGAGCAGCTTCTCGCGCAGCTTGAGGCTGAACGCGAGCACCACATTCTTCTCCACCGTGCCGTTGCGCGTCGCCCCGGTGTCGTCGCCGCCGTGGCCCGGGTCGATGACGATGGTGCGTTTGTACATGCTGAGCGCGCGCACCTGCGGCGACACGGCCGGTCGCGGCAAGGGCGGCTGCAGGCCGGCGGCACCGAGGGCAGCGGCGCCGGCCTGCATCAACGCGCGCCTGGCATTGGCGAGCTTGGCGTCTACAACCGATGGGGCCGGTATGATCTCGAGCACCAGCCTCGGCGTCTTGCCGTCCTTGCCCTTGTCGACCTCCGCCTTCGCGACGATCACGGGCCCCACGACGTCGATGACGACGCGGGCCTTGCCGGGAGCGGAGAGGCCGCCGCGGAACGATTTGACCAGCCCGACGGGCGTCTCGCCCGGGTGCGGCGGCAGCTGCAGTTTCACGTCCGGCAGGTCGACGAAGACGCGGTTCGGGCTGGTGAGCGAGAACACCTGGAACTCGACCGCGCGCTCGAGGCCGATGATGAACTTGGTGCGAGCGCGGTCGCCCTTGAGCGCCGTGTGGGGCGCGGGCGCGGCAGATCGCGCCGGTGGTGCCGCCGCTAGCTGTTGGGCCGATGCTGCAACGGGAAACGCAACCGCCAAAAGCGGTGCGGAAAAGAGCAGTACGCGCAGCGCCAGGCGCTGCAGCCTGCCAGTAGCCATGTCGTCGACCCCCGTCTACGCGCTACCCAATGGCGGGACAGTCTCGCGGATTAGCCGTGGAAGATGGCAACCGCTGGGCCAAGTTATGGTGCCATAAAGGTTAATGCTCCCATAACAGGCCTGCGCCGAGCCCTGGGGTGCGCGCTGCCGGGTCGAGAAATTGGGCCGCTACAGCAGCTCCTCGAAGGGCACGATCGTCGACTGCCTGGGCCACAGCGTCCTTGACGCCCGCCACCGTAAAGGGGAACAGCGTCTGCATCTTGCGCCAGGGATAGCGGTCGCGCGCCTTGTAGATCATGTCGACGCGCAGCGGCAGGTCGTTGGCGGTAAAGGCCCACGAGCCCAGCACGTTGAGGTCCTTTGCACGGGTCATCGCGTGCTCCTCACGCGCTCGTCCACCAAATTGCCGAATTCGGGCGCCGCCGGCTCATCGTGTCAACGTGAATCCTACCTGCCAACACACCTTGTAGAATATATATCTTGCATGATATGTATTTTCGAATGGCTTGGCGTATCGATTTTCATCCGATGTTTCTGGGAGAGTTCGAAGGCTTCTCCGAGGCCGTACAGGACGAGATCGCGGCCTTGATCAAGCTCTTGAACGTATTCGGTCCACAGTTGGGCCGACCGCGCTGCGACACGCTCAAGGGATCGAAGCACGCCAACATGAAGGAGCTGCGCTTCGATGCCGACAACGATGTCTGGCGGCTTGCCTTCGCGTTCGATCCGGAACGGAAGGCGGTGCTGTTGGTCGCCGGGGACAAGTCCGGTGTAGGATCGCTTCTATCGGCGCCTGATCAAGCGCGCAGATGCGAGGTTCGATCAGCATATCGGCGAATTGAAAAAGAAGAGGTGACGACATGAGCAAGGAGTACCGCACGATCCCCGCCGACGCCGTGCTTGCGCGTTTCGCGCCAGCGCGGCAGGCCAAGATCAACCTGCGGGCTGCCCAGTTGATCGCGGAGGAAGTCGGCTTGAGCGACTTGCGCAAGGCCAAGCGCATGACGCAAGAGCAGATCGCCAACAAGATTGGCGGGAGACAGGTCTACATCTCGCGCTTCGAAAAGCGCTCCGACGTGAAGCTTTCCAAGCTGCGCGAGTACGTGGAAGCACTTGGCGGCGAGCTGGACCTCTTGGTGACTTTTCCAGATCGCAGCGCTTACCGCCTCGCGCGCTTGGGAAAGCCTCGACCTTCGCCGGGTCGCCGGGCGGCAGGGGGTAGTGCAAGCAAGAGGCGGGTCAGCGCCCAATGAAGGCGAAAACCGTGTTCACGGTGTAGTAGACAGCGTACGGCGTTGCAGCAACGAGCAAGACCCGAGTCTTCTTGATGCCGGCTGGCCGCCCCAAGCCGGGAAAACTGACCCAAAGCCCTATCGCTTTCTTGATGCGATTGCCCACCGCAATTGCCGCTGGCGGATTGTCCGCTTGGATCTGAGCCTTGGTCATAATCGGCAATATATCAGCGCACCGACCGGCTTCCAACAAGCCGCGCCTGCATGGGACTCACGAGCCAATAACCCGCGCATAACCCTGCTCGACCGTCTCGTCGATGAGCTGCTGGTACTCGCGGTGGCCGGCATCGCCGGCGCTGATCTCGCCCAGCGGCACACCGGCGAAGTCTTCGCGCTTGGCGTAGACGATGGGGGCGCTCACCGGCATGAGCTGGGCGCGCTGCTTGGAGATGGTGGTGATGAGGCCGCGCATCGATCCCCCAGGGTCGAGCTGCGACACCATCACCATGCGCATGGCGCCCTTGGTCAGCGACACCAGGTGCACGTACATGGACGAGGCCGGGATATAGAGCCGGCCGCGATGCAGGTAGGGCTTGTCGGGTCGGTCGCGCTCCTGGAACAGCAGGCTCGGCCACTCGTCGTCCCAGACGATGTCGGTGCGGTAGGCCATGATGCCGCCGGCAATAGAGAAGGACGGGCGCACCGTGAGATAGCTGCCGATGTAGTGGTCGACGCCGGCGCGCGTATAGGCCCCCATATAGACGGGTGCGGCGCGTCCCTCGACGCCGTTGGGCTCGGGCGCATCGCGCGTCTCGCGCCCCTCGCGCGCCCACGCCGCCCGCACCTTGTCGAAGTCGAGGCCCAGCACCATGCACACGTCGAACAGCGTCTGATCGCGCACCGAGCGACCCGACAACAGGTTCTGGATGGTCTTCTCGTGGATGTCGGCGGCGTCGGCCAGCTCGGCCTGGGTCATCTTCTTCTCGATCATCGCCGTCTTGATGAGCGAGAGGGCAGCCGAGTGCTTGCTTTCGTTGCGCATGAGCTGCTGCTTCCCCAAACGCGCCTGCGCCAAGCCTAGCGGATTTAACGCGAAAATTCATCCCGGAAACCGCGCGCGGCTTGCCGACGCTAGCCGGCGTCCATCTCCAGCGCCACGCGCCCGATCGCCCGGCGATCTTGCAGCATCCGCATGGCCTCGGCCCACCGTTGCAAGGGAAAGCGCGCGTAAACGAACGGGCGGGCCAGGCCTCGGTCGGCCAGCGCCAGCACGGCGTCGACCTCGCGTTTGCGCATCGCCGGGTCCCGCCGGCCCGCCTCGCCTGCGCGCACGCCGATGACCGAGCAGCCCTTGAGCAGGATGCGGTTGGCGGCGTAGGCGGGAATGCTGCCGCCGGCAAAGCCGGCGATCAGCAGCTTGCCCTGAGGTGCGACGCAGCGCAGCGCGGCCTGCTGCGCGATGCCCACGGGATCGAGGACGATGTCGGCGCCCCTGCCCGACGTGAGGCGCATTACGCCGTCCTCCACCCGCTCCTTGCTGTAGTCGATGCCTGCCTCGGCGCCATGTCGCGCCGCGGCTTGCAGCTTCTCTTGCGTCGAGGCGGCGGCGAGCACGCGCGCGCCCAGCACCCTCCCCAACTGCACGGCGGCCAACCCGACCCCGCCCGCGGCTCCCAGCACCAGCAGCGTCTGGCCGGGCGCGAGCGCCGCGCGGGTCGCGAGACCGTGGTAGGCGGTCACGTGCGCGGCCAGAAACGTCGCGCCCTCGGCGAACGAGAAGCCCTCAGGCATGGGAATGATCTGGCCCGCCGGCACGACGGCTTCCTCCGCATAGCCGCCGGTGCGCATCCGCGCGATCACCCTCTGGCCGACGGCCACGCCACCGACGTCGGCGGCCACCTCGGCGACGATGCCGGCAGCTTCGATGCCCGGCACGAACGGCAGCTCCGGCCGGTGCTGATAGAGCCCCTGGATCGTCAGCACGTCGGGGAAGTTGATGCCGGCGGCCCTGACCGCGACGCGCACGGTTCCGGGCGCCAGGGGCAGGCGCGGCAGGGAGCGCATCTGCAGCCGCTCGGGCGGGCCCAGCGCCTCACACACGACGGCGCGGTAGGTCGGCTCGGTCATGCTCCTCTCCTTGCGCCGTCATCCCTTGCGCCTCAGTGCGCCAACACGAAGGCGCCCCACAGCAGCACCAGGCCGGCACCGGCGAGCAGGCAGTCCATGAGGGTGCGGAACTGGTGCGCATCGAGCCGCAGCACGAAGCCCTTGGCAAGCCGCGAGCCGATCATCAGCGAGGCGCCGACGATCAGCCCGTGTGCCACCATCTCCAGGGGCAGCGCATCGAAGCGCTGAAAGACGATCGCCTTGGTGATGCCGATCGCCATCGAGCCCACCGCTTCGGTCGAGATGTAGGCGCCCTTGATCAGCCCATAGGCCAGGAAGAACGGCGTGTTGATCGGCCCGGTCGACGCCACCATGCCGGAGAGGAAGCCGATGCCGGCACCCACCAGCGCGAGGTGCCAGGCCTGGATGCGCAAGCCGCGCGCCAGCAGCCAGCGCCGCGCCGGGATCATGACCAGGAACAATCCGCCCAGGATGCCTTCGACCAGACGCGGGTCGAGGATGAGGAGGGTGCGCGCGCCGAGTGCCGCCGCCGGCACCGCCGTGGCGCAGTAGAAGGTGTTGGCGCGCCAGTCGACCTCGCGCCACCACACGATCACACGCGAGAAATTGGCGAGCAGGGCGGCAATCGCCATGATCGGCACGGCTTCCAGCGGCCCGAACGCCAGCATCAGCGCCGGCATCAGCATGATGGAGGCGCCGAAGCCAACGATGCCGCTGAGCGTGCCCGAAACCAGGCCCAGCGCCAGGACCGCCAGCCAGATCACGGCGCCCCGCAGCAATGCATGGCCAGTGCCCCCTCGCTCGCCGCCCCACCATCAAAAGGCCGCTTCTTTGACCCAATCTGCAACGGATTGGCAAGCGCCGCCCGTTATGGAGCCAGCAGCCCAGACGGCTGGCGAGGACCGCGATCCATGTCGACGCGCGATGCTGCAACGGCGCTCAGGCGCTTCGGGCTCGGCGCCCGGCCCGGCGAGATGAAGCGCATCGCCGGCGACCCGCGCGGCTTCGTCCTGCAGGCGCTCGCCGACCCGGGCAAGGCCCGCATCGACGATCCCGCCCTGGAGCCGAGCCACGTCACCTTTACGGCGGCGATGGAGGCGCAGCGCCGGCAGCGGCTGGCGCGCGCCAACGTCAAGGATGACGCGGCCATGAAGAATGCGGCCGGCGAGATCGTGCCGCCGCCGGTTGGCCCAGCCACCTCGGATCAGCCTCCCTCCTCGCCTTCTATGCAAGCCGAGGCACGACCCGGCACGCCGCCAGCCGGCACTCCACCCATGCAGCCGAAGGCCGGGCAAATCCGCCGCGAGGCGTTTGTCGAGGAAGCCGCCGCCCGCTTCCGCCATGCGGCCACCAGCGATGCCGCCTTCCTCGAGCGGCTCGTCATGTTCTGGTCCAACCACTTCTGCATCGCCGCCACCAAGGGGGCGGTGCGCGGCATCGCCGGCGCCTACGAGCGCGAGGCAATCCGTCCACACGTGCTGGGCCGTTTCACCGACATGCTGCGGGCGGTCGAGAAGCACCCCGCCATGCTGGTCTATCTCGACAACCAGGTCTCCATCGGCCCCAACAGCAGGGCGGGCCTCAGCCGCGGCCGCGGCCTCAACGAGAACCTCGCGCGCGAGATCCTCGAGCTGCATACGCTGGGCGTCGGCGGCGGCTATACGCAGGAGGACGTGACCAACCTCGCCCGCATCCTCACCGGCTGGACCGTCGGCGGCCTCGCCGATCCGCGGGCAGAGCCCGGCAAGTTCTTCTTCGCCCCGGTGCGCCACGAGCCCGGCGACTGGACGGTGCTCGGCAAGCCCTATCGCCAGAGCGGCCTGCAGGCGGGCGAAGCCGTGCTCGGCGATCTCGCCAGCCATCCGGCAACCGCACGGCACATCGCCCGCAAGCTCGCCGTGCATTTCGTTTCGGAGGAGCCGCCGGGGGCGCTGGTTGCGGCTCTCGAGAAGACCTTTCTCGACACCGGCGGCGATCTCGCAGCGGTGGCCAAGGCGCTGGCCGAGGCGCCCGAGGCGTGGCAAGCGCCGCCCGCCAAGGTGCTGCCCCCATATGACTTCCTGGTCGCCTTGATGCGGGCGTTCACGCTGGCGCCGAAGCCGGTCGATCTCCTGCGTCTGTCCGCGCAGCTCGGCCAGCCGCTGTGGCGGCCGCCGGCCCCTTCCGGCCGGGACGGGGGCTGACGACGACGATCTGCAGGAGCGGCATGACGAGATCTTAGGCCGGCGAGCGGCCGGCACGTCCGGCTCAACCGTCGAGACAGGCCGCGCAGCCAGGTCCAGGTCGGCCGATGTCTCCGGCCAATTCCCCGGTCGCCACGCGCGGGATGGCTGCG
>ORMF010471723.1_pt1 | contig 26337 bp, 21 predicted proteins | sample 1779871 | NCBI WGS metagenome assembly ORMF01 (sample SAMEA104232316, study PRJEB22302) | groundwater metagenome | biome: forest; feature: aquifer; material: groundwater | place: USA | collected 2011-08-07 | depth 5.4 m | reverse complement strand
CGAACCGCCCCTCCCCCCTCGCCCCCCTCCCCCCCCCCCCGGACGCCCCCCCCCCCGGCGGCGCCCTCCCCCCGCCGCTCTGCACCCAGACCCTTGGCAACCTTGTCGATGTCAATCTGCCGCATGGGCTACTCCTTGCTGAAGCTGGTTATGGCGAAGGCCGTAGCTCCTCCAAAGACTCGCCCCAACATCTCCAGCGCCTTTTCCACCCAAATGTCCTGGTCGATCTCCGTGAGGCCATCCCTCTCAACGCTTGGCACAAATAACACCACCAGAAGCCGCCTGCGCCTCGCCTCCGGCAGTGGGGGGCGCGCCATACGATCAATATAGATCGCTGAGCGCCTTTCAGTCAAGCCTGGAAATCTGCCGCAGGCTGAGGCCGCCAAGCGGCCTAAGTCATTGATTCTGTGCCGGTGCTTCCTGGACGGGAACTTGGGCCTTCTCGGTCGAAGCAGGAATAACGCTAGAGGAACCGGCCGCTCGCAGCTGGCGACTGGGTCCGAAATCTGACCTACGAACTCCTTCCCTATAAGCAGCCCCCATAAAACCCCGCTCGCGACCGAACCCGCAACGAGCGATCGGCCGCTTCAACGCCGACGCTGTGGAAACCGCACGCGCTTCCCGCCGGACGGAACGTCACCGTGTACTGCGAGCGAATTTCCTGTTCGAGGTCCGCAAATTCTTTCTCCGATTGTTCGTAGTTCTTGAGGAAGAACACTCGTCCGCCGGTCGCCGCAGCCAGCTTTTCCAGATTCGCGTCTCCCCAATGAACGTCTTTGCGATTGTGCGCGGCGACGGCATAGATCACTAGATCTGAACTCTGGGCGGCTGCAATCGCATCGTCCAGAGAATGCCGGCTGTAGGTGTCATCTCCATCGCTGAGCAGCACCAGCACGTGGCGTGTAAGACCCGGCTGACGGTCGGAACCCAGCATGCGCGCCGTGGCCTCACAGATGGAGTCAAACAGGGCGGTCAGCCCGGAAGAGCGCAGCATCTCAATCCGACGCGGTGTTTCAGGAGAAGAAGTGTCCGCACCCAGATCAAGCGAAGCGTGCGTAGAAAAAGCCACTACGGCGCTCTGGTCAACGCCGGGGCGAACCGCGCGCCGCAGAAAAGCGACAGCGGCATCTCGTTCGGAGGCAAAACCCTTGGCCATCGAGTCGCTCGCGTCAATCATGAGCAACAACCGGAGCGGCAGGTTCTGATCCGCGTAAAAACCTGTGACCCCCGCCACCCGCTGACCGTCCTGATAGACCGCGAATTGTTCCTTTTGCAGGCCGCCAACCGGCCGTCCATTGCGGAAAGAGAGGTGGAAGCCGAGCCGCACTTCGCGCACGGTTTTCCGAATGGTCAGGTCTGAAGGATTATCCGGCGACGACGCTGCCAATCCTGAGCGCGGGTCCAGGCCGGCCGCATTCCCGGCCAGCATTGTCAGAGCAAGAGCAAGCGCTACAACACGTTCCAGCATGAGCAAACCGCCTCGGTGGGGACCCAAGTCACCACTTTGTGAATTTGCTTAGCTCATCGGAGGAAGACGACCCTGTGGTTAGGACTTTCGCGCCCTCAAGCGTTACGCCGGTCTCGCCGAGCGGTTACCTCCGGCGCCGAAACGCCGCCTCTGGCAATAGCTGCAGTCGCCTACAGTGGTTGCTTTTGGTTCTGGCGCCTGCGAAGAATAACCACGAAGGACAGGAAGTCACACGAAGGAAAACCCGCACAGCCGCCCTCGTTTCGATTCCTCTCCCTCACCGGCTACAATGGTCGCCGTGAAGCCGACCATCTTTGTTGTCGAGGATGACCCCGACATCTCTCGCCTGGTGCGCCATCACCTGGAGGGGGCGGGCTTTAACGCGCGCCTCTATTCCACCGGCAACCTTGTCGTTCTCGACGCGGAACGCCAGCGGCCAGCCCTGTTCTTGCTCGACATCATGGTGCCCGGAAAAGACGGCCTCGAACTCTGCCGCCAGATCCGCCAATCCATTTCACTCGCGCCCGTCCCCGTGATATTCCTGACTGCCAAGAGTGGCGAAGCCGACCGTGTCCTCGGCCTGGAGCTGGGGGCCGATGACTACATTCCGAAGCCCTTCAGCCCGCGCGAGCTGGTGGCCCGGGTTAAGGCCGTGCTGCGGCGTTTCGAGCGGCCATTGCCGCCTCTGCCCACCAAGATCGACGAAATCCAGATTGATCCTGCCGCGATGATTTTGACGGTGCGAGGCAAGCCGGTGCCCACCACGGCCACCGAATTTCGCCTTCTGGACTACTTCATGCGGCATACCGGAAGGGTTTTCACGCGCGATCAGCTTCTCGACGCGGTCTGGCGCGATACCGCCTATGTCACCCCGCGCTCGGTGGACGTCTATGTGCGCCGCATCCGCGAAAAAATCGAACCCGACCCTGAGAATCCGCGCTACTTGAGGACCGTCCGCGGCGCCGGCTACCGCTTTGAGGTTCCACGTTGAGAAGTCGCATCTTCCTCAAGCTGATGATGGTCTTCGTGCTGGTCATTGGTGTAACCGCCATCACCCTGCAAGTCACCGTGCGCAAGTTCTGGGAGCAAACTCTGCGGGAGCAGATCGAGCGCAATCTCAAGCAGAAGACGTGGATGTTTGCCCAGCGCGTGGAGACCGACCGCCAGCATGCCCTGGTGGATATCACCGCGCAGGCAGGGCAGGCGGCAGGAGCCCGGGCGACGGTGATTGATTCTTCCGGCAAGGTGCTAGCCGATTCCGAAGCCGATCCCCGCTCGATGGAGAATCACGCCCATCGGCCAGAGTTCGTTGCCGCCCTCAGCGGTCATCTCGGCATCGATCAGCGCAGCAGCCACACCCTCGGCATTCCGTTTCTCTATGTGGCTGCCCCGGTCTCGGGGGGCGCGGTGCGACTGGCCTACACCCTGGCGGAGATCGAAGCCACCACCCATCAGTTAGGCAAGGCGCTGCTCTGGGGATCGCTGATCGCCTTTGCCGTTGCCATACTGGTATCGGGCGCGGCGGCCCACTATGTGGCCCGTCGCTTGGGGCGGATCGTGGCGTTTGCCGAGCGCGTCGCCGCCGGCGACCTGACGGCCAGAATCGCGTCCCTTTCAGGGGATGAGATCGGACAGGTTGCGGCGGCGCTCGACAAAACGGCGCGCCGCGTGGAAGAGAGCTTCGCCCGTGTGCAGACCAGCCGGCGCGAGCTGGAGACTTTGCTCAACAGCATGCAGGATGCGGTCATCGCGGTGGACGCCGACGCCCGCGTGCAGTGGGCCAATCACGGCATGGACCGCCTCCTGCCGCATGCGCCCCGCCTGAACGCGCCGCTGGTGGACAGCGTCCGCGATCCGGATTTTCTTTCTGCGATTCAAGGAGCGATGCGCGACCAGGTGGTCAATTCCGCGCGCTCCAACACCATTGTTCCCGGCCGCACCTTCGACGTGACCGCCGCTCCCATGCCGGGAGGTGGGGCCGTCGCAGTGCTGCGCGATCTTACCGAGACCGAGCGCGTGGAAAAAACGCGCCGCGATTTCATCGCCAATGTCTCCCACGAACTGCGCACGCCCCTCACCTCCATCCAGGGCTACGCGGAGACGATCCTCGACAGTGCGCACGAAGGCAATCATGTGCGCGAGTTCCTCGAAATCATCCGCAAGAACGCCGCCCGCATGACCCGCTTGACCGAGGACCTGCTCACCTTGGCCCGCGTCGAATCAGGCGAGCAACGCTTCGACATTCAGGAGGTCAGCGCCGAGGAACTCCTGCGGGATGCGCTCGAGAGCTTCCGCGAGGTAGCGCGATCCTATGGAGTCGAGCTGTTGGAGGAGAACGCGGCAGCCAATCGGGCCGTGGACGCCAACCGGGAAGCCATCCATCAGGTCTTTTCCAACCTGATTGAAAACGCCTTCAAGTACGCGGCGGCTGGCAAGAAGGTTGTGCTCGGGGCACGCGAAGCCGGCCGCAGCGTCGAGTTCTTCGTCCGGGACTTCGGGCCCGGCATCTCCTCCGAGCATCTCCACCGGCTCTTCGAGCGCTTCTACCGCGTGGATAAGGCCCGCTCCCGGGAATCAGGGGGCACTGGCCTGGGACTCGCCATCGCCAAGCACATCGTCCTGGCGCACGGCGGAACCATTCGCGCCGAGAGCGAACTCAACCATGGCTCAACATTCCTCTTCATCCTGCCCATCTCCTCGAAGGCGGAGTCCGGCCCCAACTAAAGCAAATCATGGAAAGCTGTACCGGTCGCGCTATCCACATTCTCGATCGCCGATCCCCTGGTTTTCCCTCCCGATCATGGCTTGACACTGGCGGTGCACGAGGCGAGACTCGAAATGACCCATGTTCGGAGCCGCCCAACCCGAGACTCCATTCCCGCCGCGAAAAGAAGCGACCGCAGACCCGCAGGACCCTTCTTCGACAAGCTCAGGCCTGCCGCCCGCCAATGGCGGCCGCACTTTCGAAGGGCATGAACTGGAAGCCGCGCTGCAGTTGCTGGTGGAGCGCGCTCAGTACATTACGGGAGCGACCGGAGCGGCGCTCGCTCTCGCCCAGGGCGAAGAGATGGTCTGCCGCGCCAGCGTGGGTTCGTCCGGGCCCGCAGTGGGAGCGCGCCTGCAAGTCCGGTCCGGACTAAGCGGCGAAAGCATTGCGCGCAAGCAGTTGTTGCGCTGCGACAACGCGGAAACCGATCCGCGCGTGAATCTGGAAACCTGCCGCCAACTTGGCATCGCCTCCATCGTGGTCTTGCCTCTGCTGACGCGTAACGGCCAGGTACGGGGCCTGTTCGAACTGTTTTCCGACCACGCGTATGCCTTCGAAGAGCGCGATCTGATCGCGCTCGAGCGCATGGCCGACTTGACGCTGACTGCACTCGATCTGGCGGAAAGACGGCCGAGTGCGGTGGCTGCTCCCGCACGCGTCCCGGAGCCGGCTCCGCCGGTCGCCGCAGCAGGCGAAAGCGAAACCAGCGCGAAGCAGGCTGAGGCAACGCCCCCTGATCTGGCAGATACGGCTCCGCATCAGGCGGTGGAGGAGCCGGCAATCCTCCCGCCGGAGGGACCTCTCGGCCCTGCTCAAGTGCACTCAGCTTTATTCGAAGAGCCTGTCCCGGGGCCGCAGTCGGCCGCCGTGCCGGAGGCGATGCGCCGCGTCCAAAAATGTGGTTCCTGCGGATTCCCCGTTTCCGAAGGACGAGCTCTGTGTGTGGACTGCGAGAACAAGCGCTACCACCCGGCAGAATCAACCGAGTCCGTGCCCGCCGAGTTTGTCCCTGCCTTCCTCGCCTCTTCTCCGCCGCCGGACGAGTCCTGGCTGGCCAACCACGTCAATCTGCTGGCCGTGCTGGTGCTGGTTCTCTCTATCGTGGTGGCGGTGGTGGTGTTTCGATAGCGGGTGCTTGCTGGACTCGGGAGTGCCTGTTTTCCTTGACAAATCCACAACTTAGCCATACATTTCGCTTAATTGGTTGTTGCTACTCCACAGGTGCCCGGAATGAAAAATGTCTATGAAGTTTTGAGGCAAAAAGAGCTGGAGCTGACAAGACTGGAAAAAGAAGTGGAAGCCCTGCGCATCGCCGCCCCCTTGCTCTCGGAAGAGATGAAGGAGTCGGTGTCGGAGCCGCTCAAGCCGACCCTGACTGCGGCCGCGCCCCAACAGCCCATTCGCATCCCGTCGCCCGCCGTGACCGCGGCCGCCAATCCTCCCGCGCGCGCTGTCGGCTGGGAAGACGCGGCCAAGCGCTGGCCATAAGCGGAAGTTCAATTTGCTGAAGAGGAAAGCCCAGGCGAGACTCCTGGGCTTTTGTTGTTTTGCCGATGGATTGAGTGACAGGCGTTCTACGGCTTCGCTCGGGAGCTTGCGGGAGAACGAACGATGTGATTACAAAGCGATTACAAGAGCATGAGAACTCAGTTGGTTCGTATCGGCAATTCCCGCGGCGTCCGCATTCCGAAGCCCTTCATTGAACAATGCGGTTTGGGCGACACGGTCGAGCTGCGTGTCGAGAATGATTGTCTGGTGATTTCACCAGAACGCCGGCCCCGCCAAGATTGGAGGAAAGCGTTTCGCGCCGCGGACCCGGCCGTACGCGACGAACTCCTGTTGGAAACAGGGGGCCCGAGTGAGTTCGATTGCGAGGAATGGCAATGGTAAGCGAACCACAACAGAATGAGGTCTGGCTAGCAATCAACCCTGCGTCGTGAACGCCAGCGCCAGCAAAGTCTTCTGCTCGACTTCGTGCGCTTTCGCCGACCCGGTGGCCGGGCTTGCGCTCGCGGAACGTTTTACCGACAGCACGGGCCGTCCGTTCGCGATCCGCCGCAGGCGCGGCAGCATGTAGAAGAGCGCGCCCATGTTGGCTGGCTCCTCCTGCACCCACACAATATCGCGAGCCGAACCATGGCGTTCCAGTTCTGCCGCGAGTTCCGCTTCGGGGAACGGATACATCTGTTCGAGGAAGATGATCGCGGTGCCGTAATCGTTGCGCTTCTTGCGTTCCACGCGAAGTTCGTGGCCAATTTTCCCGGTCGAGATCAGGATGCGCTTGGTGTCTCTAGCCTCTGTGTCCGGGAAAACTGTCAGGAATTTCTGATGCGTCAGATCTTCCAGCGGAGACAACGCATCGGGATGCCGCAACATGCTCTTGGGCGTGAACACCACCAGCGGCTTGCGCCACTTGCGCAACCCCTGCCGTCGCAGCAAATGGAAATACTGCCCGGCATTCGACGGCTGGCAAATCTGGATATTGTCGCGCGCCGCCAGTTGCAGGAAGCGCTCGACACGCGCACTGGAGTGTTCCGGGCCCTGTCCTTCGTAGCCGTGCGGCAGCAACAACACGAGTCCTGAAAGCAGGCCCCACTTGTCTTCTCCGGCGCATACAAACTGATCAATCACTGCCTGCGCCACGTTGGCAAAGTCGCCGAACTGCGCCTCCCAGAGAACCAGAGCCTCCGGATAGTCGCGGCTGTAGCCGTATTCGAATCCCATCACGCCCGCTTCGGAGAGCGTGGAGTTATAGATGTCGCACGCGGCCTGGTCCGGCGCGATGTGGCGAAGGGGCACATATTCCGATTCGTTCTCCGTGTCGATCAGCACGGAGTGCCGCTGATTGAAGGTAGCGCGGCGCGAGTCCTGTCCACTGAGCCGGACCGGAATGCCCTGCTTGACCAGGCTGGCAAACGCCAGCGCCTCGGCCATGCCGTAATCGAGCGGCTTCTTGCCGCTACCCATCTCGGCGCGTTGCTCGAGCAGCTTCTTCACTTTCGGATGGATGTGGAACCCTTCCGGATAGGTCGTCAGCCGCTCCGTGAGTTCGTGCAATTCTTCCGGCGCGACCCCTGTGGGTACTTCATACTCGGGCTTGTAACGGCCTCCGAAGTAGTCGTCCCAATACTTGGGAAGCTCGCGCAGCACGGGCTTCTTGGTGAGCTGTCCGGCGCGCTTCTGGGCTGCTTCGAAGTTGGATTTGATAGCCTGCACGCGCGCGGCAACGTCTCCCACGCCGATCTGCTTGGCATAGATCTCCCACAGCGGCGGGTGCGATTTGATCGCCTTGTACATGAGCGGCTGCGTCACCGTGGGGTCATCAACTTCGCTGTGCCCGTGGCGGCGATAGCCGATGAGGTCGACAACCACGTCGGTGCCAAACTTGTATCGGTATTCGGTGGCGATGCGCGCAATGCGCAGCACGGCGTCTACATCTTCGCCGTTCACGTGAAAGATCGGAATTGCCTGCCGCCGCGCCAGTTGCGCCGAAAAGCGCGACGAGTGTTCTTCGCGCGCATTGGTCGTGAATCCGATCAGGTTGTTCACGATCACGTGGATCGTCCCGCCCACTGTGTATCCATCCAGGTCGGCAAAATTCAGCGTTTCCGCGGTGATTCCCTGACCTGCAAACGCCGCATCGCCATGCACCAGCAACGGCAGATACTTGGCCTTGCCGCCTTCTCCGGCGCGGTCCTGCTTGGCGCGCGTGCGTCCCACCGTTACCGGATCAACCGCCTCCAGGTGGCTAGGATTCGACGCCAGATGGATGTGGATCTTCGCCCCGCTCTTCGTTACATACTCGCCGGTGGCGCCGACATGGTATTTCACGTCGCCCGAGCCCAGCACACTGCGCGGGTCCACATCTTCAAACTCGGCAAACACCTGCTCCGGCGGACGCTTCGCAATATGAATGATGACGTTCAACCGTCCGCGATGGCTCATGCCCATGACGAGTTCCACCGCGCCGTGTTCGCCGGCCACGTCGAGGACTTCGTCGAGCAGCGGCAGCAGCGAGGTACTGCCTTCGAGCGAGAAGCGCTTGTTTCCAAGATAGCGATGCTGAAGTGTCTGCTCGAACAAATCGGCCTGGATCAGCAGATCGAGCGCCAGTTCCTGCTCCACGTGCCCGGGCTCGCTCTCCATCTGCTCCTGAATCCAGCGCCGCCGCTCCGGGTCCGCGATGTGCATGAACTCCACGCCCACGCTCCCGCAGTAAATGCGGCGCGCTTCCTGCGCCCACTCGTTGTCAATCTGCAAGTCCGGATGCGGTTGCGGAGGCAGCAGCCCCAGCGGGTTCAGTTCCGCCTCCAGGTATCCCCATTGGCGAAAGAGGTCAAAAGTCCGCTCCCGTTCGAGGTTTTCGATGATGCCGCTCCGAGCCGCATTCTGAGTTGAAGTAGCCATAAGAGATCTTCTATAGGATAACGGATGCCCGAAGCTCCGTGCCCGATTCAGCCGGGATCCCGGAACGGGTTTCTTTGCGTTCTTTGCGCAAAGAGACCACCTGACCACTACCCGAAAGCTTGAGCTAATCTAGATGGAGACGAGTGACCTATGACGACGCATGTCACCGCCGCCAAACCGGGAACGCCGGTCATCCTCGGCATCCCTTTCGACGCCAACTCTTCCTGGCTGCGGGGTGCGGCCGGAGCGCCGCCCATTATTCGCGTCTCCTTCCGTTCCGAGTCGTCGAACTCCTGGACGGAAACGGGTATCGACCTCAGCGTCGAAGGGGCCTACTGCGACGCGGGCGACCTGAAATTCATATTTGATGAGCCCTTCGCCGCCATCGAAAACAAGGTCGGAGAACTGCTCGACAAAGGCCTGCGCCCGGTTTCACTGGGCGGCGACCACTCCATCACCTTGCCCATCGTGCGCGCCTTCGGCAAACGCGTGCCGGGGCTGACGATCATCCACTTCGACGCGCACCCCGATCTGTACGACGAACTGGAAGGCAACCGGCACTCGCACGCCTGTCCGTTCGCCCGCATCATGGAACAAGGCGCGGCCAAACGCCTGATCCAGGTCGGCATTCGCACCATGAATGGCCATCAGCGCGAGCAGGCGAAGAAATTCGGCGTCGAGGTCATCGAGATGCGCCACCTGCCCGCGCTCGACCGGATGAAAGCTGAAGGCCCGATCTATATCTCTTTCGACATGGACGTGCTCGATCCCGCCTTCGCGCCCGGCATTTCGCACCGCGAACCAGGCGGGATGTCGGTCCGCGAGGTGCTCGCCCACATGCATGCGATCTCCGGCAAAATCGCCGGCGCCGACATCGTGGAGTTCAATCCTGCGCAGGACCACACGCAGATTACGGCCATGGTCGCGGCGAAGATGCTGAAGGAGATCTTGGGCAAGATGATTGCGACCGGAGACCCGACACCTGAGACCTAGACAGTTCGCGTGTTGATGTAGAGTGGCTGACCCCAGCGGCTAAAGCCGGGATGCTTTGCGGGACTTGCGGCACGGCGGAAGCCGTGCCCTCCCGTTCTTGATTCGCACTCTACAGCAATTGGAGAATTGCTCTAAGACCTGAGACTGCGCTCTCTTCCTGTGAAATAATGACCAGCTTCCACAGGTGATCCATGGCGAACGAATCCGAAAAAGAAGCCGCTGGCCGCGCCGCCGCAAAGCTGGTCCGCGACGGCGACATTGTCGGCCTCGGCACCGGCTCAACGGCTTACTTCGCCGTGCTGGAGCTCGGGGAGCGCGTGAAGTCCGGACTGAAGATCATTGGCATTCCCACGTCGGTTGCCACTGCCGAGCTTGCGCGCGCCGTGGGCATCCCGCTCTCGACGCTCGACGAACATCCCGAGATCGACATCACCATCGACGGCGCCGATGAAATCGATCCGCAACTGCGGCTGATCAAGGGCGGCGGCGGCGCGCTGCTGCGCGAGAAGATCATCGCCTCGGCCTCAAAGAAGATGGTCGTGGTGGCCGACTCCAGCAAGATCGTCCCGGTGCTGGGCAAGTTCCCGCTGCCGGTGGAGATCGTTCCGTTCGCGCGGGCTGTGTTGGAGAAGAAGATCGCGGCGCTCGGAGCCAGTTGCAAGCTACGGGCTCGCGCGGACGGGACGGTTTTCGTCACCGACGAGGGGCATCATATTCTCGATTGCAGCTTCGGGAAGATCGCCGATCCTGCCGCGCTGGCGCGCGCTTTGAGCGATTTGCCGGGCGTGGTCGAGCACGGATTGTTTATCGGGTTGGCGAAGATGGCGTTGGTGGGAAAGGACGATTCTGTAAAAGAGCTTGGCCCAAAGCGCCCACCACAAAAGCGCCAAGGCCAGAAGCGTCCGCGATCAAAACCAGCAAGACAAAAGCATCGCCAACTGAAGCGCCGCCGATCGTAGCGCCGGCTGTCGCGAGGGCATCTTGCCCTCGCCTCGGCCGTCCCTCCGGGACTTGATCGGTCTTGCAACTTTTCCCAGCGCTGAAGTGTGTGCGTAAGAACTCGAATTTCTGAGTTACGGTGGATCGGAGCAAGCGATTCTTAGCCGCGAAGCGGCGGCAGAATACAGCCCACGGCGTAAGCCGTGGGTGAAAGTGGGAAATGACGGAGCCCCAGCGGGGCGAAAGACGAGTTCTCACGCACACACTGAAGCGCTGGGCTAAGTTAGGTCGCCCCTCCGGGGCTGAAATAGCGGTAGAGACGCGGCAAGCCGCGTCTCTACGAATCGATGAACAGAATGGGCTTACCGCAGCTACTTGAAGCGCTCGCTACATTCCCACAATCTCCCGCAGCGCCGCCAATAGCCGCTCTATTTCTTCCATTGTGTTGTAGTGGACAAGTCCGATGCGCAGGAAGCCTCCCGAACGCTCGACATCCAGTTGCTCGGTCACATTCAGCGCGTAGTAATTCCCGTCCCAAGTAAAGAAGCCCCGCTCCCCGAGCTTGGTCGCCAACTCCAACGGCGTAAAGCCTTCAATGCGGACTACGATGGTCGCACAGCGATGCTCGAAGCGCTGCGGATCGCTGATGCCATAAAGCGTCAATCGGGGAATTGCGAGCAGTCCCGCGATCATCTTCTCCATCAACGCGCGCTCATGCGGATGAATCGCTTCGTGCGCTGCGAGAATCGCGGCTCGGCGGCTCGCGACCGACGGTTTCGCGCGGCGGCCGAGTTCTTCCCAATAGTCCACGCAGGCTTTGATCCCGGCGATACATTCGTGGTTCAGCGTTCCCCATTCCCAGCAGTTGGGAATGTTGTCGGTGAGCGGACGCACTTTGTAGGGCTGCAATCGCTTCAGGTGCTCGCGTTTCCCGTAGAGCACGCCCATGTGCGGGCCGAAGAACTTGTAGGTCGAGCACACCAGGAAATCGCAGTCGAGCGCGCGCACGTCAATCGGCCCGTGCGGTGCGTAGTGGACTGCGTCAATGTAGCTCAGCGCGCCCGCCTGCTTTGCAAGCCGTACGATCTCAGCGACGTTGTTGATCGTGCCCACCGCATTTGACGCGTATCCGACCGCCACCAGGCGCGTGCTGCTCGTGATCTTGCGCGCCAAGTCGTGCATGTCGAGCGTGCAGTCAGCCGGGTTGAAAGCCACCGTGCGGATGGCCACGCCTTTCTCTTCCAGCGCCTTCCAGGGAGAGAAATTCGCGTCGTGATCAAGTAGCGTGAGCACGATCTCATCGCCGGGACCGAGTTCGCGGCCGATCGCGCGCGACATCGCGTAGGTCAGCATGGTCATGTTCGGACCGATCACGACCTCGTCCGCATCGCAATTCAGAAAATCGCCCATGGCCGCGCGCGCCTCGGCGATCATGCGGTCGGTGTTGCGGCTGGTCTGGTAGGCGCCGCCGGTATTGGCGTTGTTGCCGGCGAGATACTCCGAGATGGCGTCGATCACGCGCTGCGGAACCTGCGTGCCGCCGGGGCCGTCCAAAAACACCGCCGGATGCCCGTTGACGGTCTGCGCCAGCGAAGGAAACTGCGAGCGCACCCAGGTGAGGTCGAGCGAAGTCGAGGAAGCCGGTTCAGCGATTGGCATGGAGCAGACATTCTAAATGTTGACACGGGCCGGTTGCGTAACTACGAACCGACTGCCCGATTCAGTCCTTTCCCGCCGACGCTTTCTTTACTTCCTCAAACTGGCTGATCTCCACCGTCCCCTCGGGGAACTTGGCCGTGATTTTGAGTTCTCCGCCCATAGCTTTGACGAAATCCTGGAGCGTACTCACATACATGTCCGCGCGCCGCTCGAGCTTGGATACGGCCGGCTGGTTAACGCCAAGGATTTTCGCAAGATGTACTTGGGTCATTTCACGAGCCTGCCGGAGTTCGTCCAGGGCCACTCCGGAGCGGTATTTCTCGGCTAGAAGGCGCGAGCGTTCCTGCGCCGCGGGCGACATCTTTGCGCGAAGAGAATTGAAGTTCTTTGGCACTGTACTGCTCCTGTCTCGGTCCTTCGGACCGTAATCGCCTTCCTACCGCTGGCGCCTTTTCTCGATCTGCTGCAGGTGCTGGTCGAATAAATCGTCGGCCACGGGAACAAACTTTTCGTACCAGTGCGGGTCCCCCGTCTTGTCCCCGCCTATCAAAAGCAGAGCTGTGCGGCGAGGATCGAACGCGTACAATACCCGCAGGTGACGCTCCTCGATTTTGCCCCGTAGTTCTTTCATGTTGGGGTGGCGGGAACTGGAAATCACGTCGGCATGAGGACGAGGCAGCGTCGGACCGTGCTCCTGCAGCAACTCAACCTTTGCGCTGATCTCCACTTGCTCATCCTCAGAAAGGGAGTCCCACCACGACTCAAACTGGCTGGTGAACTCCACTTCCCATGCCATGGAAGGAGTATTCCACGTAAGGAATACTATGTCAAGAGAGTGGCCGGGGCCGTCCAGAAAAACCGCCGGATTGCGTGTTGGAGAAATGTTACAAAACACTTCACGCCATACGACTATAATTTGTGCGCCTTGTCAGCCGAAATCTCCTATGACCCTGTTTAGAGAACCCCGACTTGGTCCGCCGCTAGACCGCTTTCTCACGCTTCCCCTGCTCGCGCTGGTGCTCGGCGCCCTGGTGTTCGTCGAGCCGTCGGTAGCCCAGACGGCGCAGCCGCCGAAGTACCCAGCCTATCCCAGCGAAACGCCGGCCAAGTTCGAGACTGCGAGCGAGAGCTTCGACTACATCAAACGCGACGTGATGATCCCCATGCGCGACGGCGTGAAGCTGCACACGGTTATCCTCGTGCCGAAGGGCGCCAAGGGCGCGCCCATCCTGTTTACGCGCACGCCCTACAAGGCCGACGAACTCACCAGCCACGCCGCCAGCGCCCACCTCGGCCCCATCCTGAGCGGCTACGACAATGCCACCGAAGTGATCGTCGAAGGCGGCTACATACGGGTGGTCCAGGACATCCGCGGCAAATACGGCTCCGAGGGCGATTACGTGATGACCCGTCCCCTGCACGGGCCGCAGAACCCGACGCCCGTCGATCATGCCACCGACACCTATGACACGATTGATTGGCTGGTGAAGAACATCCCGGAAAGCAACGGCAAGGTCGGCATCCTCGGCATTTCCTACGACGGATTCCTGCCTTTAATGGCGCTGGTGAATCCTCATCCGGCGCTCAAAGTCGCGGTACCGATGAATCCCATGGTGGACGGCTGGATGGGGGACGACTGGTTCCACAACGGCGCCTTCCGGCAGCAGAATATGCCCTACATCTACGAACAGGAAGCGACCCGCGCCAACGACGCCAAGTGGTGGACCAACCACTTTGACGACTACGATTTGTACATGGAGTCAGGATCCGCAGGCGAACTGGGGCGCAACCACGGGCTCGAGCAGGCCGGGTTCTGGCGGAAAATTCTTGAGCATCCCAGCTACGACGCCTTCTGGCGCGATCAGGCGATGGACAAGATCCTGGCCGCTCAGCCCTTGCAAGTGCCGGTCATGCTGGTGGACAGTCTTTGGGACCAGGAGGACATTTACGGCGCGATCGCCGTTTACAAAGCGATCAAGCCGAAAGACACAGGCAACGACAAGGTGTTCCTGGTGATGGGCCCCTGGCATCATGGTCAGGAGATCGGAGACGGCAGCACACTGGGCGCGCTCAAGTTCAACAGCGATACCGGACTCTACTTCCGCCGGGAGATTCTGCGGCCATTCCTGGACCAATATCTAAAGGACGGCGCTCCCAAGGCCGACGTCCCGCCCGTCTCGGCGTTTGAAACCGGGACGAATACTTGGCGGCGTTTGCCCGTCTGGCCCGCTGGTTGCGCGAGCGGCTGCACGCTTCGACCGACGCCGCTGTATCTCACTGCTGGTCTGAAGCTGAGCTTTGCCTCGCCAAAGGCTGGCGACGCGGCGTTCGAGGAATACGTTTCCGATCCCGCCAAGCCAGTACCCTTTCGCGCACGCCCGATTCAACCCATCGGATACGGGAACGGTAAGAGCTGGTCCGAATGGCTGGTGGACGATCAGCGGGAGGCGTCGGGCCGCCCGGATGTCCTGGCGTTTGTCTCCGACGTCTTGAACGCGCCCGTGAAGATCAGCGGGGAACCGGTCGCCAATCTGGTCGCCTCTACCAGCGGCACGGATTCTGACTGGGTCGTCAAGGTGATCGACGTCTATCCCGACGAAGTGGCTGGCCAGCCGGCCATGGGCGGCTATCAACTGATGGTATCCGCCGACATCTTTCGCGGCCGCTATCGCGAGAGCCTGGCGACGGCGAAGCCCATTGCGCCGGGCAAGCCTCTGCTCTACCGCTTCGCCTTACCCACGGCGAATCACGTTTTTCTGCCGGGCCACCGCATCATGGTGCAGGTCCAGTCGAGCTGGTTTCCTCTCTATGACCGCAATCCCCAAACGTTCGTGTCGAACATCTTCTGGGCCAAGCCGGGGGACTACCAGAAGGCGGTACAACGTCTCTACCATGCCGCCGGCCAGGCAAGCTTCATCGAACTGCCGGTGGTGGTGACGCACTGAGGGATTTGCCGGGCCGGCTGGAGGCTAGCGCCTCACGCCGCGCGTTCGGGAGGATTGGGCTGCCTGGTTTTCCCCGTGTTGGTGGCGTTGAGGCGGATGCGGGTGACTCGCGCCGCTTCCTGTGCGAGATCGTTGGTGGCGCGAGATCCGTCTCCCGCCATCACTGAGCCTGCGGCCAGGGCGAAGCGCAGCGCGTCTGCCTGGTCGTCAAAATACAAAATCACTTGCCCTGACATAGTACTTCTCCCTGGGTCTGAACTTCGCAGCACCAACCGTCGAGCAGACGCGGTTGCAAGAAATCAAATGACGAAGATGGCGCGGCGACGAATGGGGCGCGGGTGGTACTTTCTTTGATTGTCGGAGAACGGCGTGTCCGGTCAAAGTGCTTTTCTTGGTTCACGGGCTTTCGCGGGCGAGGGCCCCTTCGACTTCGCTCAGGGCAGGTCCGCGCCACACGTCAGTACGCAAATCTGTCGGGCTGGCTGACGGCGCCGACGCGGACGTAGTTATCAATGAACTCGCGTCCGGCGGCCAGGGCTTTGCGGTTGACTTCCGGCGGGCAGGATTCGACACATAGCCCGCAGCCCTTGCACTCTTCCGGACTGATGAGGATGTTGTAGCCGTGATAGATGGCACATTGAGTCGTGATGGAGGTCACAGTTGTAATTGATTGTGCAACAGTAGGTTATGGACCCTCGTAGATGGGACCGACCAACCGGCCGGACGGGATTGGGGTAACGGAAGGGCCTCTCCGAGCCGGGGCGCAGAAGCTTACCTTGGCCTGCCATCGCCGGGACGACGGACTGCATGCATGCGATCGCGCCGAACAAGTTGGTGTCGAACAGTTCGCGGCACGCCGGCATCTCCATGTCCGCCACCGAGTCCCGCATCCCTACGCCCGCATTGTTGACCCACACATCGACGCGGTCGAAATGGTGCAGCATCAGCCCGAGCGCCCGGTCGATCTCCTCCCGATGCCGCACGTCGCAGGCCAGGGCCAACGTGCGCTCCGTGTGTCCGACTCGATGGCGGGCGGCTTCCGCGCGGCTCGCGTCGCGCGACAGCATCACGATGCCAGCTCCCGGGTCGGCAAAGATTTTGGCAATCGCTTCCCCAATACCCATGGAAGCGCCCGTAACTACCACAACTTTCCCTTCCATCTCCATGCCGACCCTTGTATCGCCTGGAGTGCAACCGAGTCAACCGCTGGCGTAAAATCGAAACCGGGGAGACGCCGTGAGTTTGCTGTTGCCTCTGTTTCCGCTCGATCTGGTTCTGTTGCCCGGTGTTCCTCTGCCCTTGCACGTCTTTGAGCCCCGCTACAAAGAAATGATTGCCGAGTGCCTCGATGAGAAAAAGCCCTTCGGGGTAGTGCGCGCCTCCTCGAATGGCGTCGCCGAGATCGGCTGCACCGCCGAGATCATCGAAGTTACCAAGTGCTATGACGATGGCCGCATGGACATCCTGACCCGCGGAGTCGAGCGCTTTGAGGTGCTCCACGTCCACGAAGAACGTCCGTTCCTGGAGGCGGAGTTTACGGTGATCGAAGACGAACCGGGCACGCCCTCTTCGCAACTGGTGAAACAAGCGGTCCGCCTGCACGCGGAAATCTCGAAGCTCGCCGGAGCCGATGCCGATGGCCCGGAGGAGCGCGCCGAGCATCTTTCGTTCCTGTTGGCCGGCTCGCTCCCCCTCGACCTCGACTTCAAACAGAACCTGCTTACGACTTTGTCGGAGCCGAAACGTCTGCAGGCAGTGATCTCCTACCTGGAAGCCGTCCTGCCCGGTCTACGCCGCGCCTCCAAGGCGCGCTGGAATTGAAATCGAGGAAATTAGGCTTCTTGCGCCGGCGGGTGGCGGTCGCGATTTAGCTGTCTGCGCCGTTGCTTCAGAAGCTGCTGCGCTTGGCCCGAAAGGGAATCATCACGACTGCTTCGAGGGCGACCGGCCGCCCGTCTTTGGTGGCGGGGTGGAATTTCCAGCGCGCCAGAGCGCTGGTGGCCAATGCATCCAGACGATCGTCCGGGCTGGCGAGCACGCGAATGTCTCCCACTGTGCCGTCCGAATGGATGACCGCGTAGAGCGTGACTGTCCCTTGCACATTAGCCCGCCTCAATTCGCTCGGATAGCCGGGGTCGGATTTCTGGAATGCATCCGGCCTGGTCAGGTCGCCTGGTTGCTGGTTCGCTTTGAGTTCGGCATAACGGATCACCCAGCTCCCTGTCGAAGAATTCAGGTTCGGCATGTTCGAGACCATGGAATAGAAACGCTTCCCGCGGAACACCTGCCGGTCAACGTCGGTGACTTTATCTTCCGCAACCGGAGCTGCCGCTTTCGCGCTGCCGCCGACGCGTGGCGGAGTCGCGCTGGCCATCTCACGGATATTCCCGGTTCCGTTCGAAGACGCAACTGAGTCGGAGTCGCCTGCGCCCACATGCAGTCCGCCGGGAAGAGAGTTGTCTCCGCGGCCGCGCGTGCCGCCGTTGCTGCCGTTGACTCCATTGCCGGAGGCCTTCGTGCCCGACGACTGCGCCGAACCCGGCGTTCCCGAAGCGCCCGGCTTTCCTGTTGGATTCGCCGCAAACGTCCCACGGCGATTGCCCCCGGGAGCCACAACTGGTCCAGTGGGCGCGACGGGATGAATCCCCAGCGCAATCAGCCGCCCCGACGCTCTGCTTCCGCCTACACCGCCAACGCTCGGCGGAGGAGCTACCGGCTCGACGCCACCGCTGGGTAAACCACCGGTCCCGCGTCCAGACAACGTATGCTGCTCGGCGACCGTAAGCTGCGGGGCCGGCGCGACCACCTGGCTCGGCCCGATATTGAGAGCGCCCGCGCGTCCTACGGTCGATCTGGTCACATCGGGCGGAGGCTCGACGACAGACGCGTCCGGACCAGCCATGCCCCGCGTGCGAGTGGACGTCACCTCGGGAGGCGGCGCAATGATCGGCGACGTGAGCGCGCTGCGAATCACGCGGCTCTGGGCAGTGTCGAGCTCGGGCGCGGGAGCTACGACCTGCGTTTCCGGCGCTGCCAGCCGGCGGAGCGGAGCTCGGGTCGCTTCGATCGGAACCACCGGCGCGGGCGCCGACATCGCAATCATGTTGGGCAAGGGCACGTCGTGGTTGAGCCGGATGTCAGGCGGCGCGACGATCGTCTGTCTCCGGTTATCGGCTTCTGGAGGCACAGACAAGATAGGCTGCTTCGCATATTCCGGATCGCCTTTGGCAGGCGGCGCTGGGTCTGACACGCCCGTGTCCAGAGGCGGCAGGTATTCTTCCGGCGAATACGTGATCAGCGAAGAACGGTCAAACGCGGGAGTCGCCACCATGCTCTGCTGACGGAGCCATGCCAAAGAGACTATCCAGATCAGGGCGAACGCCCCCGAATGCAGGACTACCGACTGAAAGAAGCGGCGCCACGGCAATCCCTGCCGGACGAAGACGTCGCGCCACAGGCCGAGTTCGGTTTCACGGGACGGACGTACCGGGCGCAGAGCGGCTGCCACGCTGCTCCAAAAGGCGCGGCCGCGGGGCTCCAGTTCAACCAGAAGCTTCAAGGAATTCCTGTTCGGGGTTCCCATCCCTGGTTCCAAAATGCGCACTCAGCGAACTCCTTCGGTGGCAGCCCCGGAAGGCGGGATCCGAAGCGCTTTCAGCAATCGCTCCGGACGGCTATTCTGTAGCAAGATTATAGCCGACCTTGGCCGACGGGAATTGTTGGCCTGGAAGCGGAGTCGGCATCCAATCAAATGGACGGCCCTGAGGTGAGAATGCGTCGCTACACGCTGCAACTTGTTTGTTTTGTTGCTTTTGCTGCGGTTATTGCCGCGGCGCAGGACAATCAGGCGCCGGCCCCAGCGCAGCCCGGCGCGGAATATTCCGGCATGTACAACTTTCTGCGCGACGGCGAATTTGTGCAGGTCACGGTGGAAGACCAGGGCCACGTAACCGGCTTCATCTCGCGGTATGGCGATAGCGAGAGCGATCGTGGGGCTTTTCTCGACCACTTTTTCAAGCAGGGCAAGCTCGACGGCAACAAGCTGACATTCGCCACCCAGACCGTTCATGGCATCTGGTTCGAGTTTCGCGGCACCGTGGAACGGGGCGAGGGCAAGAAAGCCGGCGATGAGGCGTACTACGTACTCAAGGGGACGCTCACAGAAAACGCAACCGATGAAGCCAAGAAAACCACGTCGCGCTCGCGCGAAGTCGCTCTGAAGAGCTTTCCGCAGGAGGTGTCGCCCGCGCCGGAGAAAAGGAACTAGTCCAGACTAGTTCGTGCTGGCGACCCCCGATCTGCATCCTTCAGCCGCTCAAGCTAGGCGCTTCGAAATATAAGAAACTCATACCAGAAGAAGGTTTTTCCTTCGATTCGCCGTTCTATACTACAGACACTCCGGTTACAAACTACCGATTCGCAAGGACGCGATGCGATCTGCTTCTTGCGCAGAAAGCTTACGAAACGATCATCATCGGCGCGGAGTCGAAGTCGTGTAAGAACACGCCTGCGGCTACGGGCAGTCCTTCCTGAGGATCATCCAGGGGAAGGAGGGGCAACCAGTAGTGCGTTGGCTACTGCCCTCCAAGCGGAGTTGAAAATGTCAAAAAAGATCGTGGTCTGTTGCGATGGAACGGGCAACGAATTCGGTGCTCGGAACTCCAATGTCGTAAAGCTGTACGAGATGCTGGCGCGCAATGCCGAGCAGATTGCCTACTATCATCCCGGGGTGGGAACGATGGGGGCGCGCGGCGCGCTTACGCACATCGGAAAGTTGTGGACACGGGTGATTGGCCTCGCCTTCGGCTATGGCATTTCTGAGAACGTGGCGGATGCCTACCAGTTCCTGATGCGAACCTTTGAGCCCGGAGACCAAGTTTATTTTTTCGGGTTCAGCCGCGGCGCCTATACCGCGCGCAGCCTGTGCGGGATGCTGCACGCGGTCGGACTCCTGACCCGGGGCAACGAGGCCCTGATTCCGTATGCGATCCGGCTGCTCAAACGCAAACCGGTTGACCTGCAGATCGCCGCCAGTTTTAAGAAGACGTTCTCCCGCGAGTGCAAGCCGCATTTTGTGGGGCTCTGGGACACGGTTAGTTCCGTGGGTTGGGTCTATAACGCCGTACATTTCCCCTTTACGACGGCGGAGAGTAACGCCGATTTTCGTCTCGTCCGGCACGCCATTTCCATCGATGAGCGGCGTGCGTTTTTTCGGCAGAATCTGTTCAGGCGGCCTCACGATCCGCAACAGGACGTGCGGGAAGTGTGGTTTGCGGGTGTGCATTCCGATGTAGGCGGCAGCTATGCTGAACCCGAAAGCCAGCTCTCCCAGGTTGCCTTGCGATGGATGGTGGGCGAGGCGGAAGTTGCAGGCCTTATCGTCGATCCCGGCCGGAAAGCGGAGATTCTGGGTGGCAAGCCCCCGTACGTTGCACCTGATCCACTAACCCGAAACCAACACGAATCTCTACGCGGCCCGTGGTGGATTACAGAACTCTGGCCCAAGATCGTCCACGTCGAAACGGCCCCTCGGGTATGGAAGAAAAGGTTTCGCCTGAACCTCGGGCGGCGGCGGTACATCGCGCCCGGCGTGGTGGTGCACGAGTCGGTCGAGGCGCGATTGAAGGATCCGAGCGTCGGGTACAAACCCAGCAATTTGCCGGCGGAGCGCAGCAGCGTTGGCGATCAGCCTTCCGACGGAACGATCCTCCAGATGAGAAAACTTTCCTAGAACGCGCTGCCCCCGCCGCCGCCGAAGCCGCCGCCGGAGAATCCGCCGCCGCCCCCGCCGCCGCCGAAACCGGAACCCGACGAACTGGCTCGTGGGGCGGATACGAACACCTGCTGCATATCGGAGGCCATGTTGTGCATCGAGCTTGAAAAGAAGATGGGATTGAATCCGCTGTAGCCGCCTTGCGAGACGTACCAGCTCGGCGGATCCTTCACGATCCCCGCGAACGCCTGCGCCCAGTGTTGTTCGACCCCCAACGCCATCGCGTAGGGCAGATATTTTTCAAAAGTGTCGGGCGGCAGGCGCTTGATGCGGTCGGCGTCCACGCGGTTCATGAACTCCTGAAAGCCGAGAACGGCCACCATCGTGCGCACACCCAACACGGTTTTGGCCGTCATCTGGCGCGCAAACAGCCACCAGATCACCGCCGAAATCAGGGCGCTCCCAATCAACAACGGAACCGAGTTAAACAGGTTCATCCAGCCCAGGTAATGGACCGCTGCCCCGAGCAGGCCGATCGCGACCGCGGCCGCAATGCTGTATCCGTTCGCCGAACCGGGATCGAGCATGTACATGCCCTTGCGCTTGAGGGCAGACATGATGTCCTCGCGCACCACTGGGATCGCGGTATAGAAGCGATTCTTCAGGCTGGAGAGTAGGGTTTCGCTTCCGCCCGCGAAAATGTTTTCCAGCATCACGCGTTCGTGCGGAGAAAGGTCGTTGCCCCACTGTTCGCGCGGCTTCAGCAGGTGGAATGCGTAATCTTTCTTCTTGAAAACCAGGAACGTATCTACCTTCTCTTCGATCTTGAGGTAGCCCCGCACCGCCAGATCCACGATGGTGGATGTGATGTCGCGAGGATCGGTCGAGTCGTCAATCAGGGTGCCCGCTTCGGCGGGCGTCAGTCCTTTTGGCGGCTCGTACATGGGCGCGACCGACATGCCGGGTTCGGGGTCCTTGCCTACCGTGTGCCAGAGACCAAACATTACAACGAAAGTTAGCAGCGGCAGGAACACGATCGGGTTGCTGCCCAGGAACCATGCCAGCTTAGTGAGTGCGCTCGGTTCTTTGAGCACGCCTTTCGGGATGTAGATATCGAGAGTCAATCCGCCGCGCATGGGTAGCGGATTGGCGGTCTCGAACATGACGTCGGCGCCCTTGACCTCCGACGTTGCCTCGCCCTCGGTGGATCCATAAACACCGGTGAAGGCCTGCGCACGCAGTCCGCCGCCGGCGTTTTCCGGCAGCGTGACGAACGCCGCCGCGTGGTCAATCGGGACCGGCCAGTCGTTGCCGGTTACGTTCCAGTAGAACTCGTCGTGGTCGTCGAAGGCGCGGATCGCGTTTCGGGCGGAGTAATCAATGTTCACGACGCGCGTCGTATCCTCTGCGCCCGGAATATAAATCTTCAGGTCCCGGAAGTCGCCCGACTGGCTCGATTCGTACTTCAACTTGTTCCCGTTCTCGTCGGTCACGCTCTTCACGTCGAGAAAGAGCGTGTAGTTCGTGCCGTGTGGTCCGGGATATTCGATCGGGATGGTGCGATGGATGCCGTGCCATTGGCCGACGAACACCAGCGTGATCTTCTCGCTCACCAGGGCGCTGCCATTGGCGCTGATGGCGATGGTGTCTTTGAAGTCTGCGATGCGCCAGTTGCGGACTTGAGCCCCGGCTGTGCCGGGCAGTAGTCCCAGCAGCAGCACAAGAAGAGCTTTAACCACAGAGGACACAGGGGTACACAGGGGGAACCTGTAGTGCGTCCGTTCGAATTTGACGCTTGAGGCTCGGGTCTTTCTTTGCGTGCTTTGCGAATCCTTTGCGAACTTTGTGGTAAAGGCTTTAACCGCAAAGTTCGCGAAGAATCCGCGAAGTACGCAAAGTAGCCCACTCCCAGGGAAGCAGTGGCTGAATCGCTGGCGCCGCATTCTTAGAACTTCACCGCGACCGGTTCTCGGTCCGCGGCCGCAGTCTCGAAGAACTGTTTCTGCTGGAATCCGAACATTCCCGCCAGAATATTGGTCGGGAAGGATTGGATCTTCGTGTTCAGGTCGCGCACCACGGCGTTGTAGTAGCGGCGCGAATTCTGAATCGCGTCTTCCGTCTCGCTGAGAGAATTCTGGAGTTGAGTGAACTCCTGCGACGCCTGGAGCTGCGGATAATTTTCCGCCACGGCAAACAAGCTTTTCAGCGCTCCGGTGAGTTGATTCTCCGCCGCGGCTTTATCCGCTGGCCCGGTGGCCTGCATGGCCATGGAGCGGAATTTCGCGATGTTTTCGAACGTGCCCTTTTCGTGCGCGGCGTATCCCTTGACGGTCTCGACCAGGTTGGGAATCAGGTCATGGCGCCGTTTCAGTTGCACATCAATATCGGACCAGGCCGAGTCCGCCCGCACGCGCAACTGCACCAGGCTGTTGTACATCCCAACCAGAAAGAAACCGACGAGAACTACGACTGCCAGGACAATCCAGCCCATGAATTTTCACCTCGATGCGGATTCAAGGGGACGGTAGCATACCGACCCACTCCGCGCAATGGACCCGCGGCAACAGCGGACGGGCCCCTCCAAAAGACGGGGTTGCTTTGGTCTCAACCCTGGTTCAGGCCGGCGGGGATGAATCCTGGAGGAGCGGCAAACCTGTGCATTTCCGGCTGCTCGAAAGCCGGCTCCCAGCGCCGTTTTTCTTGACAATCGAGCGGTGCATGACCCACACTCTGCTTCATATTTGAGAGTCCCCTCCGCTCCGTCTTGGGCTCTCCGACTCAGGTGTAGACATCAGAGGAAGGGAATCACTATGGCTTCGCGCTCTTTTGCCCTCTCGTTGCTCGCAGCATTCTTCCTGGCTGGCGCCGCCTCTGCGCAGGTGACGGTCACCACGCAGCACAACGACAACTACCGCACCGGACAGAACACCAGCGAAACCATCCTCACGCCCGTCAACGTTAACAAGACGCAGTTTGGCAAAATCTTCTCCCAGGTCGTGGACGGATACGTGTATGCCCAGCCGCTGTACGTACCCAGCGTGACTATTCCGGGTAAGGGCATCCACAATGTCGTCTATGTGGCGACCGAGCACGACAGTGTGTATGCCTTCGACGCCGACAACAACGCGGGCGCGAATGCGAACCCCCTGTGGAAGGTGAGTTTCATTAATCCCGGCGCAGGGATTAACGTCGTGACGAGCGTTGACGTAAGCTGCAACGACCTCGTGCCGGAAATCGGCGTTACCGGCACCCCGGCGATCGATCTTTCCACCAACACCATGTACCTGGTCGCGAAGACCAAGGAGAACGGTAACTTCGTGCATCGCGTGCATGCCATCGATATCGGGACCGGGGGAGAAAAATTTGGCGGTCCCATCGTGGTCCAGGCCCAGGTGAAAGGCACGGCCGACGGCTCGAACGTAGTGGTGTTTAATCCGCTGCGCGAGGCCCAGCGCCCGGGACTGCTTGTGCAGAATGGCCTGGTTTACATTGCCTGGGCCTCGCACTGCGACATCGGCCCCTATCACGGATGGGTGCTGGCCTACGATGCTCAGACTCTCCAGCAGAAGGGCGTCTGGAACGCGACGCCGAACGGAGGGTTGGGCGGATTCTGGCAGGCGGGAGCGGGCATCGCGGCGGATTCGCGCAACCTGCTCTACATCGCCAGCGGCAACGGCACCTTTGATAAAGACGTGGGCGGCAAAAACTACGGTGACAGCATCATCAAGCTAGGGTTCAACCTGGCCGGAAAACTGATCGCCAAGGATTTTTTCACTCCCCACGACCAGAAATTTCTTGAGAACACCGATTCGGACCTCGGGTCCGGCGGCGTGCTGCTGATCCCCGACCGTCCGGGGAAGAAACATCCCTACTTACTCGTGCAGGCGGGAAAAGAAGGGACGATTTACCTCACCAACCGCAATCGCATGGGACACTTCAATCCCGTGGACGACAGCCAGATTATCCAGAATCTTCCAGGCGCAGTGGGCGGCATGTGGGGCATGCCGGCCTTCTGGAACAACAATGTTTATTTTGGCGGAGTGGGCGACAACTTGAAGATGTTCAGCTTCGACTCACAGAATGGACTTCTCTCCACCACGCCCGTTTCCAACACCCTCACTTTCTTCAATTATCCGGGGACTACGCCGTCAATTTCTGCGAATGGTGCCAGTAACGGCATCGTGTGGGCATTGCAGACCGACCACAACCCCGAGGTTCTCCACGCCTACGACGCAACCAACTTGAGCCTTGAACTCTACAACACACAGCAAAACCCGACTCGCGACAATTCGGGGAACGCAGTGAAATTTGCGGTGCCGACGGTAGCGAACGGTAAGGTGTATGTCCCGGCGCAGAAGCAGTTGAGTGTGTACGGGCTGTTCTGAAACCGTTCGTAGCGGCGGGAGGTCGTCTCGGCGAACTCTGCGAGACCGGTGCGACCTTTGCGGTCAAAAGCTTTTAAGCGCAAAGGCCGCAAAGAAAAGCCGCGGAGGACGCAGAGCAAGGCTCGGATGAATCGATCCTCTACGGCAGTTCTGAGGATGCTGTACTAAGGAAGGCGACTTACTGGCGGGGAGCGTAATAGCCGCGCCGGGCCCGGACTTGCAGGTCTTTCTTCAAAGCGGTGATTTCGATGGAGCGATAGCGCCCGTCGGCATCAAAATCCGAAGGTTTGTACGAGACCGCATATTGGCTGCGCAGTTCGTCTTCGATGGCAGCAAATGAGTGGGTGATGTCCTTCATCTTGAAGGGAAAGAAGGCGCGTCCGCCGGTGGCCGAAGCCAGGTCTTCGAGCACCCTGTCGCCGCGCAGGATCAAGCCGCTATCGTCGGTAGAAATCGCATAGATCAGAACTTCGGAGCGCTGCGCCATCTCGATGGCTTGGGCCCGCGTCACTTCGCTCTGGTTGTCTTCGCCATCGCTCAACACGATAATGGCTTTGCGAACCGGACGATCGGAACGCTCGTGCAGCTTTTCCTTGCACGCTTTGTAGATCGCGTCATAGAGCGCGGTTCCGCCGCCCCCGCTGAGTTCGTGAACGCCTGCCGACAGTAATTGCACGTTGTCGGTGAAATCCTGCGTGAGGTGGCTGCTCTTGTTGAACCCCACTACGAAAGCCTTGTCATAGCCGCGGCGCAGAACGTGCTGGAGAAATCCGGTGGCCGCCTGTTTTTCAAAATCGAACCGGCCGCGCACCGAAGCGCTCACATCCACCAGCAGCCCCATCTGAATGGGCAGGTCCGTCTCACGCCGAAAATTCACGACCGATTGCACCGGCTTGTGATCGTCGAGGATCGAAAAATCGTTCTGGTTCAGATTGCGCACGAACTTGCCGTGCCGGTCGGTGGCGATGAACAGCACGTTGACCTCATCCACGCGCTTTTTGATGGTGAGGATCGGCTCCCCAACGCCGCTGGCGCCCCCCTGGGTGGCGGCGGCGGCGGGG
>ORMF010435326.1_pt1 | contig 26339 bp, 23 predicted proteins | sample 1779871 | NCBI WGS metagenome assembly ORMF01 (sample SAMEA104232316, study PRJEB22302) | groundwater metagenome | biome: forest; feature: aquifer; material: groundwater | place: USA | collected 2011-08-07 | depth 5.4 m | reverse complement strand
GATCGGCGAGGTTGACGATGCGATTGGAATTGAGGTCGAGACCTTTGCTCAGGGTCGTGGTGCCCACGATGTTGACGGCGCCGTTGATAGTGGTGGTGCCGGTCTTCGTCACCTTGAATTGCGAGACGCCGTTGGTCTGTAGATCCATGAGGAGCGACGATGCACCCGATGCCGTGTCGGTCATGTTGGCTTGGATGCCGGTGAAAGTGGTGGCTCCGGCATTCCATGTGCCGATGAGCTTGAGGCCCACTTCCGATGAGGTCAGAGTGCCTTGATTGATGGAGAGCTTGCCGGTCGGTGTGCCGCCAATCCCGACTTCTCCACCGTATGGTGCAAGGACGACATTGTCGGATGGCGTCGCCCCTGCCAGCAGCAAGTTGCCGCTTGCAGCGGTGATTGCGGCTGCAAATGTGGAGGTGGCAGAGCCCGTGACGATGAGCGCATTGGTATTCAGAAGCTGATTGACGGCGAGATTGCCCGAGAGCGTGGAGGTGGAGAGATTTGATACGACGAGCGAATTGACCGTGGTCGTCCCTGCAGAGAGGGTACTGCCGAGAGCGGTGATGCCGGTCACCGTGAAAGGACCGACGACGGTGGATGAGGCTTGTGATACGAAGCCGTTTGCAAAGGTGGCGAGATTGGAAAGATTGAGAATGCCGAGGTTTGCGGTGTTGGCAAAGAGATTCGTTGAACTAGAAGTCGTTGCAAAGAGATTGATGATGCTGGAGTTGCTTGCAATGAGCGAAGAGATGAAGGCATTCGTCGTAGTCGAATTGCCGAAGATCGAGAATGCGGAGAAGAGGTTGGTGCTTGAGGCGGTGGTGCTAAACCAGCTGGTGCTGGTCGCATTCGTAAAGCCGGCGGCATTCGAAAAGAAGTTGGAGGAAGTGGCGTTGTATGCGAAGAAATTCGTTGTGGATGCGGTGGTGGAAAAGAAGTTGGTTGTCGTGCCGTTGGTGCCAGAGAATGCTTGGAGGGTGGTCGATGAGAGAATGAGCAGATTGCCGAGTTGCGCCGTTGAGGAAAAGAGATTCGTACTCGATGCGGTCGTTGCAAAACTGTTGGTCGAGGTCGCATTGCCAAATGTCGCGATGGAAGAAAAGAGATTGGTGACATTTGCATTGGTGATCGTGGAGGACGACATCGTGGTCGTGGCGAGTGTGGACGTACCCGTGACAGAGAGCGTGGAAGAAAGTGAGAGCGATGGGACCGTGAGTGAGGAGACGTTGAGCGTGCCTATGTTGGCAACGCCGATGGTGGTGGATGACATCGTGGTCGTTGCGAAGGTGCTTGTGCCGCTCACGGCGAGCGTCCCTGCGATAGACTCATTGCCGAGAACTGCGGATGAGGATGCGACGAGTGCGGCGACGTTGGCTCCCCCGTTCAAGTTGGCGGTGCCTTGTGCCGCGAAGCTCCCCGAGACGGTAGTCGAGGCGAGCGAAGTGGTAGAGGTGGCGGTGAGAGAGCCGACGGTTTCGGTGCCAATCGTTGCAGTACTTCCCGTCAGTGTCGCGATCGTGGCAGTCGTTATGTTTGCAATTGATGCCGTGAGGGTGGTGATGATACTGGTGATGAGGTTTGCAAATGTAGCGGCGAGACCATTTGTGGTGGAGGTGCCGGTAATAGTAGAAGAGCCTGCTGCGACGGAGCCGAGTGTGGCGACATTTGCATTGAGATTGGTAGATGAGGATGTCGTTGCAAAGAGATTGATTATTGATGAATTACCGAAGATCGAGAATGCAGAGAAGAGATTGGTGGAGGATGCGGTGGTGCTAAACCAGCTGGTGCTGGTCGCATTCGTAAAGCCGGCGGCATTCGAAAAGAAGTTGGAGGAAGTGGCGTTGTATGCGAAGAGGTTCGTCGTCGAGGCATTTGTTGAAAAGAAGTTGGTCGTCGTGCCGTTCGTGCCGCTGAAACTTTGGAGTGTCGTTGAGCCGAGCAAGAGAAGATTGCCGAGTTGGGCATTGGAGGAAAAGAGATTAGATGATGATGCGGTCGTTGCAAAAAGATTCGTTGACGTTGCGTTGGTAAAGTTGGCGACGGAAGAGAAAAGATTCGTGACGTTGGCATTCGTGATCGACGAGGATGCGCTCGTCGTCGTTGCAAACGTGGACGTACCGGTGGAAGAAATGTTCGTCACGCTAAATGCTGCCGTGGTGGAAGAAAGATTGGCGAGCGAGGTGCCCACATTGGTACCGCCGACGTACAGATTCGTGGTGGAGAAACTAGTCGAGGTGGCGTTGGTGAGCAGTGTGTTGCCGCTTGCGGTGAGCGAACCTGTCAGGAGAGTCGAACCGGTGAGGGTGGTGGAGGCGAGTGTGGTTTGTGTGTTTGATGTGAGTGATGAGGTGGCAGTGAGTGTGCCGACAGTCGCACTATATGTGGTGAGCGTGGCAGCGATGAGGTTGTTGATTATGGAATTGATGATGCTCGCGAATGTGGCGGCGAGGCCTTGTGAGGTAGACGTGCCGGTCACCGTGGAGGAGCCAAATGCGCCGGATCCTGCCGTGAGCGTACCGAGGTTTGCGACGTTGGAGTAGAGGTTGGTGGATGAGGAGTTGGTGGAGAAGAAGTTGGTACTTGTTGCGCTCGTCAGGAGCGTGTTCCCTGTGAGCGTGGTGGAGGCGATGGATGCAGAACCCGTGGCGTTGAGGATATTGATGGTGGTGGTGCCGTACAGATTGACTGAGCTGGTGGCTACTAAGGTGGCGACGTTGACCGGTCCGAGGAAGTTGGAGGTGCCTGATGCGATGAGTGTGGAGAAACTTCCCGATCCTCCCGAAGTGACGGTGGTGTCGACCCATGCAGAGTGGACGGCGTCGTATACGAAGAGACCGCCGGTGGTGGAGTTGTAATACAGGAGACCGCCGACCGGGGAGGTGGGAGCGCTTGAGGTGGAGAGTGCGCTGTACGTGACGAGCGAGAATGGGACAGCGTTGATGGATTGGCGTGGTGCGAGTGTTGTTGCTCCTATTTGTACTTCGAGGTAGAGAGCTTGATTGAGCGCTGTGGGGAGTGGTGTGACGGAGCCGAGTGCGACAGAAAAGAATCCGCCCGATACCGATACGGTGGGTTGTGTCTCTGTCCAGAGTAACGTGCCGCCGGTTGCTGCGTCGTACAGGCGGAAGGTCATTGCTTGCGAGCCAGTGACTGCACTGCCCGATGAGGTGAGAGTGCCTTGGTAGCCGATGGTTTGGGGGACGGCGGCAGCGGCGGCGAATGAGATGTTGCAGAGGACTGCGAATAAAAAAGTTACCGCGGCGAATACTGCTACACTATGCGGTACCGATTTAAGTCCGCCACCTGAGATTGGGATTTCGTGATTGATGTGTGAAGGGCATTTCATACATCGCTTCAAGTTTGAAAGTGAGATTTCGCTATCATAAAATTTCAATATATGATTTTATTCGTCCTCTAAGTATATACTTGAAAGCGATTCAACAAACCGCATGTTGTTGATAACTTTTAGAGTCGGTGACCGACGCTGCTGTGCCGGAGCACACGGAATGAGCAGCCGCATTCGCGAGTGCGCGGTAGCAGCGACGTTGAATGCAGTGCGCTCTGCGGCGCCCGAGTACTATCAGGAGCCGCCGGCATCGGGCCGGGAAGATGACCGAAGCTACCGATATTCGCTTCTCGTCTAGCCGAGAAGGCTCCGAGAAACGGCTAGAAGGCGTATCTCGGGACGAGATATCGGCGTTGCGGCGATGACGCAGCTGGGATCGTGGTGCTCGCGTTCGTCGTGATGATCGGTCGGCAGCGGCTGTTATTTTAACTGAGAACCTGCTGTCAATTGCCCACGAAATTCCCTTCGCAACCTTCGGGTTTCCTTGGTCTAAATAAATATATCGTCAGCCGAAAAGGGGTTGCCCACAAGCCCGACCGCCCCTTGCGGCGCGATTTATGCCGGCGTTCCCGCCATCCCCTTTTTCTATGATATGCGTTGACGGTCCGGCAAATTGTAATACGTCAATGCAAGCGCCGCGGCGCGGAAGATTCCCATTCGCGCGTCCTCGCTCATCCAGAGTTTCCGTTTCGGCGGCAGGAAACGTTCGAAGGCAGGAATGCGCGTCGCAATGGTCGCCGCGATTTCGTAGCGGGTGCGTGCGCCGAATTGAGCGAAGCACTGCTGGACGGTGAGCCGGGCGAAGCGATGGACTTCGATTTGCTGGTCTCTTGCCAAGCTCTCGATCGCCCGAGTCAGCCGTTCGATGCGAGGCGCTCGACGCAATCGCGGCGACGTCGGATCTTCGAGCAGGATTACGTCCGGCTGGTGCAAGTCGATCAGCGCCGCCACAGTCTTCAGAACTCGGGCGTTCTTGTCCCTGCCGGGGGCGCCTTTGACTCCCCAATCGATCGGCGCCAGCGGCGATTTCATCAGCACGAAAGCGACCCCGCGGGTTATCGGATAAATTGCCAGTACGATGTCGTTGGGTGATCTATTGTTCATACCTCCTTCGATTGATTGCGGCTGATAACGCGCGTCAATACCTCCTCGAGGAACTTGCGCTTGCGGACCGATTGTTTGTCGCCCCTTCCCTTGATCTTCTCATGCAAAGTCCTCACAGCGGTCGTGACCATCTCCTCGATCTCCTCGTAAAGAGAGGCGAACAAGTCCGGCATCGGGAACCCGAAGAGGACGTAGCAGGCGATCATGACCCGCGTCGTCGGCATTCGTTTTGAGCGTTCGATCCGAGAGATCGTCGTCGAGCTCGAAACCCCGAGAAGGCTGGCGAGCTCGGCCTGGGTAAAACCCAGGCGTCTGCGGTGAGCACGGACAAAAGAATAGGATCGATGGCGCATGATGGTCGCTCGTACCCGGCACCAAGAGATGCAGGACGCGCGAGTGCCATGATCGTCGAAGTCAAGACATACCCGTAGAGGGCAAAAATTGCCGCGCGGTCAAACTCGCCACGTCGGCTTGTCGCCGCATGAGCTTGTGCTCAAAGCAAGTATATCGCGTGCGGGACATGGGGATGTGGGGACATGGGATAAACTGAGGACGTAGCTGCCCCGGCGGATATTCGCGACCCCGAGAAACACGATCGCCGATCACTATTCCGTTGTCCCCACATCCCCATGTCCACCCTCGGCCGGGTCGGCGTCGCTCGGTCCGTCGGCCGATTGTTTGGCGTCGCAAATTCCGTAGCGCTCATAGAGCGTGCCGAGCATCGTCGTATCTCCGACGGCCAGCACGTACCGGCCGTGGCTCTTGTATGGCATCAGGTGCAGGCGCCGCCGGAAGATCGCGCCGATCCATCGCGCCGTGATCGGCCGGGCATATTCGCTGCCGAAACGCTCGGCGAAGCGGGCTGTGATGTCGCGGATCGGGACCGCGATGGATCTTCCGCCGGCTGCGAGCTCGCGCACGACCTCAAGCAACTGTGCCTCCATCGACAACCCGCGCTCGGCAACGATCCCGTCATGGGCAGCTGTCGCAAAGCCGGTGACCGCGTCGCGGGCCGCGGGTTCGTCGACGATCGACAGAAGCGGCGCGAGTATCTGGTTGATGCGCGGCGTCACTCCGGCGATAGACGCGTCGGGATCGAGGCGCAGCTCGTTGCGATTTCGGAAGCGGTAGAGGAGGAGCTTGTTGCGCAGCGCCAGCGCCTCATCCTTCATCGCGGCCGAGAGATTGATCGGGATGTCCGCGCGCAACGGCGCTCGCCCCATCACCTCGGTCAGAAACCGACTTTCGAGGGCGCGGTCGTCGTACGCGCCGCGCATGGCAATGATCTTGGGGCCGAACACCTGAAACGCCCGCGGATCGAACTCGCGGCGTTGGCTCTGCATCGTGCGCAATACCGGCATGCCGCTGACGTTGCCGTTGTTGAGGATCTTGACGATCTCGGCCTTCTCATCGCTGAACCGGAAATCGGCTTCATCAAGGATGAGGGTTCCCCGGAAGGCGTCGAGAATGTGAAAGATCGGCGAGACGGTCGAGGCGCCGCTGGCGAAGAACGCGCGGCAGCAGATCGAGCCAAGGACCAGGAGCGCCCGGGTCTTGCCCGTCCCGAAATCGCCCTGGAAGCGCAGATAGGGCACCTCGTTGAAGGCGTCGTACACCCATGAAAAGAGCACGTAATGCGCGGCGATCGTCTCGAATTCGGGGGTGACGTCGAGATAACGGTGCAGGAACCGGCGGATCTCTGCGACGAGTTCCGCCTTCGAGCCGTATTCGGCGGGCTCCGATGGCAGCAGCACGACCTCGTTCTTGATGATGTTGTTGTTGGGCGAGAACGGCACCAGCCGTTCGCCGGTGCAGGTCTTGAATTCCCGCTCGATCGTCCAGGCTCCGGCATGCCAAACCGCGTACGCCGTCACGGCCCGCTCCCGCAGGTAGAGCAGCTCCACTATCGTGCCGTCCGGCAGGCACCGCGACACCGCCGGTGTCAGATTATCCCTCCGCTCCCGTGCTTTATCGATCCTTGGTTGCTGGCTCATGTCAGGAGCCTACCGGGTTGTTCCGGCATCGCAGAGGCGGAAGAATGTGCAATCGCGGCATCGGCGGCCGACAAAAAAGCCGCCCCAGGAATAGGGGCGGCAGTAGAATTACGCTGCGGGCGGTTCGGCCGCGACAGTCTTCGTCGCCGGAAACCGTAACAGGCCGGGCAGCCATTCGGCAGCGCGCCGATCTTCATCGGCTCCGAGCCTCTCCGGGTCCGAGCGATCGGCGAAGAAGCGGACGAGCTCGTCAACCAGCTGCTTCTTTGTCCAACCGTTGAAACCCGCGAGGTGCTCGGCCGCGCCGGATTCCTTTGCCACGGCCACAACCTGTTCCCGCAGCAGGCCCGACAGAAACGTCCCGTCGGGTACCCACCATTGACGCATCTCCATCCCGAGGTCAGCGGCGATCCGGTTGAAGAGGCTATCGCCGGTGTCGAATGCCGAGACATCCTCCTGACCGAAGCACAGGACTGGCAACATGACGGCAAGCCGGTCGAGCTCGTCGTCCGACAGACGGCCGAGGGCTTCGTAGAGGGACAGCGCACCGCATGAAGCGATCAGCCGCCCGACCTCGTGCCCCTGCGAGCCATTGCCTTCGGTTGGCCGGAGCCCGAGACGATCGGCGAGTTCGCCCGCTGCCATAGCGATCGTGCGGTAGGAGCGCTGCTCCCGTTCCTCGGGCGGGACCGCATGGCATTGGTGCGGATTGAGCCGCGTCCCGATGCTGATGCGGAACCCGAGGAGCAACAGCAGGACCGCCACCTCCCTGGCCTTGCGCGGGTTGCCGAGGAGCGCCGCCTGAACCGCGGCGCTCTTCTGGCAGGCGATGTAGCGAAGCAGCTCGGCGGCAAACTCCGGGCGCTGCCGCGCGTGGCGCGGCGCGAGCGGCGTCTGCCGCGTCGTCTCGACGACCGTCTCCCTCACCTCGTGGTGGGCGAGACCCTCGCGGATTTCGACGGAACCCGAGGGGTGGAGATTGATCACGACACCCGCCGGCTCCTCGCCCTCGGCCTCGCGGTACTGCCACCACGGCACGGTGTAGAGGTGGTGGACCTCTACCCAGGCCGCGGTCTTGCGATGTTGTTCGGCGAGCATTTCGACCGCGTCGCGCTGACGCGCGAGGAACTGATCGACATCGTCGAAGTAGGTCGTCTCGTCGTCGGCGAACAGGTCGGTGATCAGAGCGCCGGCGTATTGCTCCCGCGGAAAGATCGCCATCGACAGCGACGGTTTGCTGCCGATCAGCATGGCGCGGATCTCTTCGGGATCCGGCGGATAATCCGCATCGATCCCGTTGAGGATGGCCCGCTGCTGTTCCCGTGAACCGACGGTCATCGCCTCGGCGACCGAGCGGCTGATCGTTCCGGCGCGCAACGCCTTCCTGGCATCGGGGCACAGCGTCGCGAGGGCGAGCCGCCGCTTCACCGTCTGCGTCGAGAAGCCGGTCTTGTCGGCGATATCCTCAACCGTTCCACCCGATTGGAGCTGCCTGGCGAAGGCTTCGGCCTCGTCCATCGGATGGAGCTGCTCGCGCTGGACGGTTTCGACGGTGGCAAGCCGGATGGCATCGCGGTCGTCGAGATCGTCCTTGATGTCGACCGGAACCGGGTAATTGCCGTCGATCGCACCCTGCTTCTTGAGGTGCTGGAGCGCGAGGTATCGGCGCTTGCCAAAGATGACCCGGTAGTTGCCGTCCCCTTCGGGACGCACCAGCAGGTTCTGCAATAACCCGTCGGTCTTGATGCTCTGCGCAAGACCGGCGATCAGCGAGTGATCGAAAGTCCGACGCGGATTGTCCTTGGGCGGCAACAATGACGAAAGCGGCACGGTAGAGAGCTGCATGGAATCCTCCATGGGCCGCCGCGCCTGGGCTCAGCCAGGGCGCAATACGGTCCGGATCAAGGGTGAGCGGGGATCCCGCCGACGGATGCCGGCTTGACCGGATGCGGCATGAAAAGAACCGATCCGGTGGAAGCGTAAGCGGCGGGGGCAAGAGGCCGTAGACGGTGGCCCGTGCCGCAGCGGCACAATCCCCGGCCTACCGGCCAGTTCGAATTCCCGTATTGTTATCAGTGGATCGGCTCTTTCGCGACCGTGAGCGGCGCCGCCGATTTTCCGTCTTTCCCACCCAAGACGCGACCGCGGCGGCGCCCCGGTCGCCGCGTGCCGCCATGTCAGGAGGTGTTCAATGGCGAGCCCACGCATTGACTTCAGAGCGCTCAAGGAGCGGGCACATTTCGATCCGGTCTTATGCCGGTACGGCCTGGCGCAGAGCACCACCCGGTCGCGCTACTTCATTTGCTGTCCGTTCCACCGCGAGCAAAATCCGTCATGCCTGATCGATGCTGACCGCAAGCGGTTCCACTGCTTCGGCTGCGGTGCCAGGGGCAGCATCCTCGATTTTGTCGTGCGGCTCGACGGCTGCTCGATCATCGAAGCGGCTGTGATCATCGCCGCCTGTTGCGGTCTCGATGGCGACTGCATCGCCAGCCGATCCGCTCCGGTGGTCGGCGGAATTGCGCCGGGCAAAGGGGCGGCGCCGGCGGATGCGCGGCGGGCGCAGGAGGTGATTCCCAATCCGCCGCTCGAATTCACCCTGAACCTCGATCCCTCGCACCGGTATCTGATCGAGCGAGGATTGAACCGCGAGCAGATCGAGCATTTCGGTCTCGGGTATTGCGACCGCGGTGTCATGCGGGGGCGAATAGCGATCCCCATTCACGATGAACGCGGGTGCCTCGTCGCATACGCCGGGAGATGGGCGGCCGACACCGTCCCGAAAGACCGGCCGCGCTACCTGCTGCCGCGCCACTTTCGCAAGCAGCTTGTGATCTACAACCTCAACCGCGTGCGAGGTGCCGCCGCTTTGATCGTGGTCGAAAGCTACTGGTCGGTGTTTCGTCTGTCTGCTCTCGGCGTTCCCGCGATCGGCCTGATGGGACGCGAGTTGTCGGGAGCGCATGTCGCTCTCTTGCGCGACGCCGCCGTCGCGCGGATCTGCGTGATGCTCGACGGCGATATTCCCGGCCGCGCGGCGACCGCCAAGATACTCCCCGAGTTGGCGCGGTACTTCTTCGTCAGAGACCTCGAATTGCCGGACCGGATGAAACCCCATTCGGCATCGGAGGAAACGCTGCGCAGCTTGATCGCCGCTCTGTAACCGAGCGCATCGCACCTGCCGAACTTCGGCAGGTGCTTTTTTTGGTGATTGCGACGCTTCGGAGGTCCGCCTATGCCCCCGTAGCGGTCATTGCCCGTGGTCACTCCAGAGGGCTCAGGAGGGACGGAGCGGATGCACCTGCCCGTCGATGGACGTTCGGTATGCGCACGCTTGCGCCGGGCCGGCGCCGTAACCCAGGCTTGGCGCGATAGCTCGATGTGGCATGGTATGTGGGCCTATGCCAAACTGATCGTCCGCACCTACGGGGAGACCGATGCCCGGCACCTGGAACGACCTCGAAGCCCACGTACGGAAGCTCGCCGGGTACATCTGGAATCGAGAAGCTACCCCCGATCGCATCGGCGGCGTTAACATTGACTGTGTCGTCCGAGTTAATCGCGATTACTACGTATTGATCGAAATTACTGAGGAGCGGTCACTCAAAAAAGTTCGTGAAGATGTCGTAAAAATAGTTACCGCAGGTAACGCGCTGCGAACCGAAAACATATATGCCCGGTGCTACTGCGTAGTTGGGGAAGGTCTGACCCAAGGTATGATAGACGCAGGCAAAGGGTCTAACGTCACAGTCTTGTCAGTTGCGGGACTTCAACGACAATTTTTCGACTTCGACACCTATCGGACCGCAAGGGAACGACGCCAATTTGGTAGCGCTGTAAATCCACTTACAGGAGAGAAGGACGAACAAAAATACACTCCAGTCACTTATCGCGATGAATCCCGTAGTACCAATATTCCGTTGATCGATATCAATAATGCTCTTCAGAGCAGTAAAAATGTTGTTATGACAGGCGAGTATGGCAGCGGAAAAAGCCGCTGTGCAAAAGAATTGTTTACCCTATTTGCGGATCAAGTAAAAAATGGTGGACCCTATCCTGTTGCCATCGATCTACGAGAGTGTTGGGGATTAAAGAGAGCGTCCGAAATTATTCGCCGACATTTTGAAGACCTTGGCGTTGATGCTCTCTCAAATCCTGTATTGCGAGCGTTGAGTGCAGCTGATTTTGTATTTTTGTTAGATGGTTTTGATGAACTCGGGTTTCAGTCTTGGACAGACGACGCAGAGAAAATAAGAACTCTTCGAGCCCGGTCGCTAGAAGGTGTGCGCGACCTTATAGCTAAATCGGGTGGTAGTGTTTTCATTTCAGGCCGAGCACATTATTTCAATAACTCAGAGGAAATGTTTAGCGCATTAGGCCTAAACGAAGCTCGATCTTTAACAATTTCGGTGAAGGATGAATTTGAAGAATTGGAGATGGCCGAATATATGGGGTCATTTGTCGAAGATTATGATATCCCCGCCTGGCTGCCGAGAAGGCCACTTATATGTCAAGCAATACTCGCGCTAGACGAGGCAGAAATTAGTCGATTATTCGATGGCGAGGGTAATGATATAGATTTCTGGGAGTTCTTTATTCATCTTCTATGTGAACGAGACGCAAGGATTAGTCCCGCTTTTTTCCCCGACACGATTTTTGATATCCTTGTCGACTTGGGACGTACCACCCGTTCAAAGCCAGCCAACGTAGGACCTATTTCTCTCGGCGAAATTCAGTCCGCCTTCGAGCGCGTCGTTGGTCAACTTCCCGACGATCAGGCGTCCGTGATGTTGCAACGACTACCGGGCCTCGGGCGGGTCGCGACGGAGTCAAATGATCGGCAATTCATCGATATGTTCATACTAGACGGATTACGTGCGATCGATTTAGGGAGGGTCATAACAAAGGGCGAGGCGCGGATAGAGGAAGCCAGTTGGAGGAACCCGCTGGGCCAGCTCGGGCAACGGGTGCTAACTAAGAAAGTACAGGAAAGCTCACAGGACCGACGTGCGTTGCAGACGGCTACGCGTTGCGCTTCCGCAAAAAATCGCGTTCTTGCTTGTGACATCGTCGCGGCGTTAGTCCGACTGCCCGGTGCGTCAGAATTTGATTTTCAAGGCCTCGCGATAGATGACGGCGAGTTCGTTGAATTCGACATGACGCAACGGATTCCGGCGAATCTAAAGATTTACAATACGGCGTTCGGAACAATCGCGATTTGTCCTGTGGTGCCGAGGGGAACCGAGCTGAAAGCGTGCGTTGCCGAAAAATTACTTGGTGTTACCTCCGCGAATGGACTCCCAAAGTGGGCCGGTATTGAGGCGGATCAATATCTTGAGGTACAAAACGTTGCAAGTATTAGAAGGCTTGGATTAAAACCGGCACAAGAAATATTGGTCACAGTAGTACGAAAGACCTTTTTCCAGAAAGGTGCCGGGCGAAAGGAGGAAGCGCTGTTACGGGGTCTTGGACGAATGGGAGCGGCTGCGCTTGCTCATCGGGTTGTGAATATTCTCATCGGCGATGGGCTTCTGACAAGTTTCAGAGGAGATGAAGGTACGGTGTACGCGCCAGAACGGTCCCACGCGAATCGCATGCGGAAGATGCTTGATGAGCTGAATGTTTCCCAAGACCCAATTTGGTTGGCAGTATCATCTCTGTAACTCGCTAGTATGGCGATGCGGAATGCCTGTCTGGCTCTACAAACGTACAGTGATAGGCAGTTAGTTAGTGCGGCGGGCTTTAATCGGTCGCTTACGGCCACACGAAGGTCCGCTGTGGCGCGAAGGCGCCGTCCAGACGGCTTCGCGAGGTGACGGCATTATTCCACTCCGTGCCGACCTATGACTATGACGACTTACCACGCCAGAGCGGGCCTAACGCTGCGAGTACCGTCCGTTTGAATTGGTGCGCCGGCATCAACAGGCCCAAGCGACCGCTTGCGGATTTGCCATGGGGGCATCTCTCGCCGTCTACGGCCGCCGTGCCCTCCCGCTTACGCTTCCATCGGATCGGCTCTTTCAAGTGCCGCCTCCCCAGCGGGGGCGGGTCGTCGATCTGCCCCTCATGACGCAGCAACCGGGCGGCGAGCAGGTGATCCTGCTCGGCGCCTCTCGTGAGAGGACAGAGAAATGACGATCAATGAGGTAGGCAGCGGATACAAAGTGGACCCGAGCCGCGGCAAGCGGGTTGGGCGGGTTTCGTCCGAATGGTTTACGCGGCCGGCGGATGAGCGATACCTGAGCCTCGACGCCCTTTACCAATCCGTGCGCCTGCGGGCGGATCATTCACGGACGCGGACGGTCGAGAGCCGGGCATTGCAAATCGAGGCGCGACGCGACGATGCCGAGCGGCTCTCGGTCATATTGCCGGATGCCGAGGCGCCGTTCACGCCGACGCATTGGAGCTTCGGCCAGCTCTGCAGCCTGGTCGGCGCACCGGCCGGGTACATGCGAGAATTGCCGGCGCCTCTTGCCGGCATCAATCTCCAATACGGGCTTACTCACCATCGCGCCGAGCAGATCAAGTGCCTGGAGACGACGAACGGCCGGACCGAACTTCGCGCCGTCACCGGGCCCGAATACGGCCGCATCTTCGATCACGAACTTGTCGCGGCGGTACAGCGCAGCGCCGGCAACGGCCCCGGCGACCCAAGGTGGAAAGTGCCCGGCACGCTCGACTGGTCCTCGATGCGGTACAACCCTGAAGTCGACGTGACGACGGAGACGACGACGCTTTATGCGAGCGACCGAGATGTCTTTCTGTTCCTGGTCGACGACACGCATCCGATCGAGGCCGGCACGCTGGCCGACGGCTCTCCCGACCTCTACTTCCGCGGCTTCTACTGCTGGAATTCGGAGGTCGGGTCGAAGACCCTCGGGATCGCGAGCTTCTACCTGCGCGCCGTCTGCCAGAACCGCAACCTGTGGGGCGTCGAGGGATTCGAGGAGATCACTATCAGGCATTCGAAGTACGCCGCCGACCGTTTCGCCCATGAGGCGGCGCCAGCCCTCGAAAAGTTCGCCGACTCAAGCCCGCAGCCCTTCGTCAAAGGCATCATGTCGGCGCGGGCCCATCTTGTCGCGCGAACCGACGACGAGCGGATCGCCTTCCTGCGCGACAAGGGCTTCAGCAAGCCCGAGACCGCCAAGGTAATCGAGACGGTGATCAGGCAGGAGGGCCACCCGCCCGAGAGCGTGTTCGACTTCGTCCAGGGCATCACGGCGGTCGCGCGCGACCGCGACCACCAGGATGCGCGGCTGGATCTCGAGCAACGCGCCAAACGTCTCCTCGACCGCGTATGGTGACCAATCTCTACCGGCAGCTCAGCGCTGCCGGTTTTCTTTAGCGCGCGTCCGGGCCATTGCGGCACATTCCCGAGCCTGGGATGACATCGGCCTCAACCGTACACTCACGCATACCGCGATTCGCCCGCGCCCAATTCGTCTGATACGATATTGAGTAGGACGGCGTGCCAAGCGGCCCTCGTCCCGTATGCGCTACTTCCTCTACTGTCGGAAATCGACAGAGGCGGAGGACCGTCAGGTTCTCTCCATCGAAAGTCAGCGCATGGAGCTCTTTAAAATAATTGAGGGAAAGCCGGACATCGAAGTCACGGCGGTCCTGGAAGAATGCAAAAGTGCGAAGGCGCCGGGCCGCCCAGTGTTTGACGATATGCTCCGACGGATCGAGCGTGGCGAGGCCGACGGCATCGTCGCCTGGCACCCCGATCGTCTCGCGCGCAACTCGATCGATGGAGGCAAGATCATCTACCTGCTCGATCAGAAGCATCTGAAAGACATGCGGTTCGCTTCTTACAGCTTCGAGAACAATCCGCAGGGCAAGTTCACGTTGTCGATCATCTTCGGGTATTCGAAGTACTACGTCGACAGCCTCTCCGAGAATGTGAAGCGTGGGAATAGGACGAAATGCGAGAAAGGGTGGCGGCCCAACAAGGCGCCGATCGGCTATCGGAACGATCCCACCACCAAAACAGTGGTCCCTGACCCGGAGCGGTTCCTGCTCGTGCGCCAAATGTTTGACCTCGCGCGACGCGGCACGCATTCGCTCGGCGCCATAGCAATCGAAACCTGCGGCTGGGGTTTGACCTCGTCACCTGGCAAGCGGCAGGGCGGCAAGGTTCTTACCAAGAGCATGGTGTACCACGTGCTCACCAACCCGTTTTACGCCGGGATGTTCCTTTGGAACGGTGTCGAGTACCGCGGTGCTCACGAAGCAATGCTGACCTGGTCAGAGTTCGAGCAGGTGAAAAATCAGCTCACAAGAGATTTGCAACAAGCACCCAGGCGGCACGAATTTCCGTTCACCGGCCTCATTCGCTGTGGCGAGTGTGGTTGCGCAATCACCGCTGAACTCAGGGTCAAGCCGTCGGGTCGCCATTACACCTACTACCATTGCGGCAAGAGCCGGCTCGATGTCCGATGCGCCCAGCGAGCGATTACCGCCGCGCAGCTTGAGGAACAGCTTCAAAGCGTTGTGGAAAGCGCGAGCCTGGACGATCGCACCCACCGATTCCTCCTCGCCCGGCTCAGCACTCGAAGGACGCGTCTGAAGGAGGAATATGAGAAGAAGGTGACCGCTCTCGATCGGCGGCTCTCAGATCTCCAGCGACAGCAAGCGACCGTTACGAGTCTCCGCGTGCGCGACTTGATCAGCGACGACGAGTATCTGCGTGACCGTCAGCGGATCAGCGATGAGCTCCGGTTCGCCCAACAAGCGCTCTCGACGCTGCGGACAACCGGAAATACCTTCGAACCCGAGCAAACAGCCACCAAAGCCTGCAACAGAGCCATTCTCTGGTTTCGGGAGGGAAATCAGCGTCAAAAACGACAAATCGTGGCGGCGCTATCTTCGAACCTGCGGCTGACCGACAAAAAGCTCTCGTTTGAAGCCGTATTTCCGTTCTCGGCGGGGTCGCCAAGCGGTGCCCGTCCAAATCAGCTGGCGTGGTTGGACGCTACTCGAACCAAAGAGGGTGAGCAATTTGCTCGGCCGGCAAAGATGACACCCGCACTCGCTTGGCTCGACGCAATCAGGACCGCGTGGGTCGAACAGGACCCGCGGTTCGTCAAATCGATGGCGATCTTCCGGGAGCTTCTTGCGGAGGATGCGGAGTTTCAGAAGTCGCAAGTTGCTCTGACGGCAACGGTTGGAAGATGAGTTCGTAGAGGTCGACGAGATTATTCAGACACCGACTGGCTTCGTCCTCGGTGAGCGTGCGGCCGTAGACTTCCTTGCAGTGTTCGATGAAGGCGGGAACATCTTCGGGGTCGAGCATGGTTGGGATCGTACGTCGTCATCGACTCCGTGGCCGAGGCTACAATATCTGCCACATGGTTACCCTATCGCGGGAAGGCCGACCCGGCGGTCTTCCCTGCTTCCCTCTCAATTATTACAAGAGCTCCAGTGCGTGTGCGAGTCTGACGGCTCGCGTTGATTTTCGGTTTGCTTCTGTTGGTACAAACGATCCTCTCGACGATGGGAGGAGGTTTTGGTGTGCGTGAGGAGAATTACTATCGATCGTCGGACAGTCGCCCGTGGTCCCGTCGCACGATTTGGATGAAATCCTCGGGGGCGATGATCTCGATGCCGTGAGAGGTGCCGAGCGATAGCAGGTCGCGGTCGCGGCTGACGATGTATTCCACGCTCGCCGCCGCCGCGCAGGCGACGATCTTGTCGTCCTCGGGATCGCGCGGCACCGCTCCGGGTGTTGGCGGTGGATTGACGACGACCGTGCCCGCGGCAAGAAGATCGTCGCAAAATTGAAGAGCCATGCTCGGGGTGTAGTTGTAGCGCTTCTGCATCCGGTCGCTCTCGATCAACGTGGTGAGAGTCTCGGCAGAGATGTCCGGGGAAAGATGGAGCTGAACTGCTCCGTGCCTCACAAAACGGAGGAGCTCGTTTGAAACTCCTCCGGGCTCGTCTCGGGTAAGGAAGGCGCTGACCAGCAGGTTGGTGTCGAACACCGCCCTGATCATGCTATTGGCGGGCGCGTCGTGCGCGGCGTACGGCCTTCACTTCGTCGACGATCATCTGTTCGACTTCCTCGCTCGACATTTCCGGCTGCCCCGGCCGTATGTGCACCCGGTCGATGACGGAAAAGATGCGCTCCCACGCGCGCTCGCGGGCCTCGGGTGATGTCGGCGTGAACGAAACGCTGCCCTTGAAAACGTGCGCTTCGAGCTCGTCGCCGTCGCGCAATTCGAGCTTCTCCCGGATCTCGTCCGAGAGCGGAATGGTAAGCTCGCCGTTGCGGATGTGCGCTTTCGGCATGACCTGCTCCAATGTCACCATATCGGCACAGTGTACCATACGAAAGGAAATCCAACGTGATAAGTCGCGAGCCTGGTCCGCCGCTTGCGCAGAATTTGATGTCTTGGCCGAGGCAATGAGCCAGTGCACGATGCGCCGGCTTATGCTCAACGATGTACTCCGCCTAGCTCGCGTAAACTTCCGCCATGACCGGCGCATGTTCGGGATCAAACCCGAGGATCGCTTCTCTCACGTCTACATCATCGGAAAGACGGGCACCGGGAAATCCACACTACTCGAAACCATGGTTCTTCAGGACCTGATGTTGGGCAACGGGTTTGCCCTGATCGATCCCCACGGCGATTTGGTAGAGCGTGTCGTCGGCCGCATTCCGGCCTCACGCCAATCGGACGTGATCTACCTGAACGCACCAGACCCGGCACAGCCCTACGGCTACAATCCGCTACGTCACGTTCGCCAAGACCGGATCGCACTTGCCGCGTCTGGCTTCCTTGAGGCGTTCAAAAAATTGTGGCCCGAAGCCTGGGGCGTGCGCATGGAGCACATCCTGCGCAATGTGCTGATGGCCCTCCTGGAGCAGCCCAATGCGACGATGCACGACATCCTGCGGGTGCTATCGGAGCAGCGCTTCCGCAAGGACGTCGCCCGGTCGCTACGAAATCAAACGGTGAAGACATTCTTGGAGAAGGAGTTCGAGCGCTTTTCGTTCGGCTACCGCGCCGATGGCGCTGCGCCGATCCAGAACAAGGTCGGCGCCTTCCTTGCCGATCCGCTGCTCAACCGCATCCTGACCTCCGCGCCGCAGGACCTGCACATCCGGCAGATCATGGATGACGGCAAGGTACTGCTCGTCAACCTGGCGAAGGGGCGGATGGGCGAGGACAGCTCATCGCTCCTCGGCGCGCTCCTGGTGACGACCATCGGCCTTGCCGCGTACAGCCGCGCGGACTCTCCCGCTTCGAGCCGGCGCGCCTTTTTCGTCTACATCGACGAATTCCAAACTTTCACGACGCTGTCCGTCGCGAACATGCTTGCCGAATTGCGGAAATACCGTGTCGGGTTCACGATCGCGCACCAGGACCTGCATCAGCTTGAGCCGGAAATTCGCCATGCCGTGCTCGGCAATGTTGGAACCCTCATTTCATTCAGGGTCGGCGCCGAAGACGCGCCCTACCTCACACGGGAGTTGCGCGGCCGCTTCACGGAGCTCGACTTCCTGCAGCTTTCTAACCACGACATCTACCTCACCCTGATGATCGACGGCGCGCCATCGAATCCGTTCAGTGCGACAACCCTGCCGCCGGACCTCAGCTAGCGACAGTCTTGAAGAGCAACAGGGTGGTGCCTACTGATATGCCTACGATGCTACCTACGATGCTGCCTACTGGCATTCCTGCCGTAAGAATACGCAGTAGGGAGAGGTTGCGGCCGAATTCGCTGGCGATTTCAATCGAATGGTATCACTGCGCTGCGCGGTTTCCAGCCGCGACGGGGAATGTATTTGGTTGATTGATTTGTTTTCCCGCATGCGCGGGTGATGCCTGCCGGCGGCGAGTGTCCTGCGGACGGCGTGATTATGTCAGACGGCGCCTCTTGCCTCGCGCCCAATCGCCCAAGGGCGAAAGGGCGCTCGATCACCTTGCGTGGTGATGCTCCCCACTCTCGCTGTCGTTCCGATGGATTGGTGGAAGGAAACGACCGCAGCCTCGTGGCGCCTGGCCCGCGGAGTACCGCAGGCCGGCTTCGCGTCCGGGTCGTTTCCTGCTGTCGTGCACCTGCGCAGATAACGAACACCCTTGCGGGCTATCGAACAGCAGAGCTGTCCGATAGTCCTCGGGCGTCCGTTATGCCTCCGGTGCTCTGCGTTCGACTTCCGTGGCTGCGACGGTCCCGCGGTGAGCCGTCGCGCTCGTGGTGCTGGTCGTGCCGTGGGGCGCACAGCTCATCCCCACCTGGACTCGCCGATCACCGGTCTGCCGATCGTCATCGTGGGTGCTCCCGGTGGTGAGCCGCCGGCGACAAGCGGTCCCTCGGCGTCCGCCGCCTCGCTGGAAGGTCGCGGCCCACCCGTGGAGCGCCCCACGATCACGTCCGCGGCAAGTCCGGCGGCATCACGCTTGTTCCTGCCATCTTTCCCACCGGCCGCGATAACGAACACCCGCCTGCGGGCTATCGAACAGCAGAGCTGTCCGATAGTCCTCGCCGCGCGTCCGTTATTCGTCCGGTGGGGCCGTCCGGTTCGGTGGCACTACCGGCGTCTAGCAGCGACGTGGTGCCGCCATGCCGATCCCCTGTCTCCGCGCACATCGCCCATTGTAGCGGGCGAGCCGCGCCGTCAAGGGTCGCATCGCCTGCGGGGCAAGGGCGACATTCGTGGTGGGCTTTTCCCCTTGACCGCGCGCCTTCCGCCCGCTGCCGTGGTGGCGTGTGCGCGGAGACCATCCGTGTACGGTCGAGCTTTAGCAGCCCTCACATTTCGCGCTCTATGGAAATCGACATTGCCCTTGATCGCGTCCGCTTCCTCAACGACGAGGCGCGGCAGCATTTCACCGACGGGCGTATCGTGTTCACGCGGGGTATCGCCGCCCTGCCGGTAGACGATCAGGCCGACATCCTCGATCGCGTGCGCACCTTCGATGATTTCGGGCCGCACAACGACCCCTGGGGCGAGCACGAATTCGGCGCGTTCGAGTACAACGGCCAACGTATCTTCTGGCGGATCGATTGTTACGATAAGGAGTATCGCTTCGGATCTCCCGACCCGGCCGACCCGTATGTGACCGCGCGCGTGCTCACGATCATGCTCGCGGGAGAGTACTGACCCGCGTGTCAACTCCGACCCGCCTCGCAAGGGGCGGGTCTGGAGTGCTTCCCATCCCCCGCCATAGGTCGAGCATTATCAGCCATCACCATCAGCGCAATCGATATGCCCATCTGCAAAAGCTGTGCTCATCGAGGGGAAGATCATAACTGGCGGGTGCAGCGAGTACGTGGGCAATGCATGTACCCTCGCTGTGATTGCCTCAAGTACGTTCCCCTTACCGATAAGCCGAGGCCGGTCAATAGCGTGATCGGACGAGCTTCGTATAGAAGGCGGCGCTAGAGGCGCAGGGGCGGGTGTCCCGTTGGATGCCCACCCCGTCGGAACACGCGCGACATATCACATGATTGATCGAGGCCGGCGCCGACCGGCCGAGCGGTTCGCAGCGGAGCACCGTGGCGGCGCCGGCGACCATGGTATAGCGGGTCGACCTTCTCCGCCGTCTCTATGACGCGGAGCTTGAAGCACACAGTGGGCAGTTCCTGAAGCTGCAGACGGTGCAGAAGAAAGATACCTATAAGAAGAAGGGGGGTTAGCTCCGGTCTCCGAGCACCGGAACCCGATGACAAGAATCGGAGTCAGGGTATTGGATGCTTCGCCAGAAAATCTTGGGCCATAGCGCTGAACGGAGCGTCAGCGTTCGTCGCCTGAGTTAAGGCTAACCGCGCATCTGCGATTCTCGTTTTCACTTGCGGCCGGGGGTCGGCGTGATGTAGTTCGATTCGCTCGATCAGCTCCCGTAGATAGTCGAGCCGCTCGCGGCGCCACTCATCGTGCGCTCCATCATCCAAACCAAGAGTCGAGATAGTGGTGCTGCCTTTGGAAGTTTTCCCGCGGGGGACCTCATCGTGGAATTCAATGTGGTCGCGCGGGTCCTCATCGCCCCCCGGGTCGATGAGCAACGCGCTCTCGGGGGAAAGGCTATCCCCATCCTTCTTCGCACGATGCGCCGGAGAGCCCAGAGGGAAAACATTTCGCTTATGGGAAACGTTGCAAAATTGGCAACTAAAGTACAAGTTCGTCCACTCATACGCTAGCCAGAAGTACCCCGGATAACGCCTCTCAGATCCCTTCTTCTGCTGGGAATATGCTTTTGGTCGAAAATGTTCTATGTGCGACAAGGCGTACGGGATAGGGATTTTCATCTCGCAATAGCAACACTTAATGTTATGGGATTTGCCGAGGCGCTCTCGCACCTCCTTGTGCGCATAGAGGTCGGGATTAAACGTGAATTGCTTTCCATTATCATACGAAATTGGGTCGCCTTCGTACAAGGCTGATAGGACCTTGCGCGCGGCGGCCGCGCCTTTCTTGAGCACGTTCGGAGGTCTGCCCTTTCTCACACGGATCATCGCTTCTCACCTCTAACCACGGCGAGCTGGCTTGATATCTCGAAGGGCGTCGCGAACGCGCTGCTCTTCTGGCGACAGGGCGGTCGGAAGACGAGCTGCATCCGCATCAAGCTGTCGTAACTCTAGCCGTTCTTCCGGTGCCAAAGAGCGTTTCTGAATTAGAGCCGTTCGCCGCGCAAGTCTTGCTTCGGCTTTTAGGCTTCGCGCTGCACCGAAATCGAAAAGATCGCTCACAAGTACTTGGTCGACACGCCACTCATTTGGTTCAAGCGGGTTGTTAATTATGTTGGCTTCATGTCCGTCCCACCGCACCACGTTCACGTTCTCGCCCGCGGCAATGGACTCTTGCGCGGTGACGGGGCTGTGCGTCGTCGCAATGAACTGGACGGCGGGAAAGTGCTCAACAAGGTGCGCGCGCAACGACCGCTGCCATTGAGGGTGAAGGTGCAGATCAATCTCATCGATCAGGACGATTGCTGGTTCGGAAAGCGGGGCGGAGCTCTTTGGGTATGCCCCAAATAGACGCCACGCCAGATCGGCCGTCCATGCAACCATAGTTTGGTAGCCGATGCTCAAATCAGCAAGCGCAACCTGTCCTGATGGTGTGCGCACATGGATCCCGCGTTGTAGCTTTGATAGGCTTGGTATCTCTGGACCGCGAACGTCAATGTCCTCTCGGCTAACACCCGGAAGCAGCGCAGCTATCGCCGAAACCATTGCCTCGAAGCGCGCCTTATCAACGGCCTCGGCCTCAGGACTTCGTTCCTGGCCCTGCTCTACCAGAGTCGCGTAGTGCATCCTACCTAGAACCTCGGCGGCATCGTACAAATCCATCGCCTCAGTAAAAAGAGATTCGTTGGGATCACGATCTTGGATTGTTAGGATGTTGGAGTGGCCAATGTGCCGGCCCGCTCCGTACGCAATGACAACCGGCCCTTGCTTCTTCAGCGCAAACTCGACCTGAACAAAGCTCACTTTCTTGAGTTTGCCTCCTTTGTGTTCAATAACTGCGCCAACCTCTAGCTGCGTAGAGCTTGTCCCACGCTGGTTCGAGAGGGCAACGTTGGAAAGCGTTGCATGTATGGAGGCAGCGTCGTTTGTACCACGACGAATAAAGGTGATCATCTCCAGATTAGCATGCTGCGCAAGTTCGGGATCAACGTAGTCCGGTTTGCCCGCAGTTCCGCTTGCCGCCACGTTTCCCGTGGCGTCACGTTTAAATCCGGGGATCGGTCGCATTCGGACTAGGCACTGAAGAAGTGTGGTCTTACCGACCCCGTTCTCACCGAGAATCAGGGTCCAGCGAGCGGGATGACCGCGACAATCGGCCAGCTTCAATATCTGTTCGCTCTTGAATGCCCGTACATTCGCCAGCGATAACTCGGTGAAGTAGAAGCGGTCTTGCGATCTGGCTCTCATCGTCAACCCTTCGGGTGTGGCGGAACAAGTAAAGGAGGCTCGCCCGGTCCCGAGCTTTCCTATCACGGTTGCCCCGATTTGGCTTGCGATTCAGGGCGTAGTCGCCCGCTTCAAGGGTCGCATCTCCTACATCTACCATTGGATAAGACCGAAGGAAGCCTATGGTGACCGACACACCGAGACGTGACAAAACTCAACAAAACCCACATAAAATGGTTCGCTGTTTTTACGTAAATTGCGGTATTTTGGATCATGTAAATTACGTTACCTGGCAGACATTATAAAACGATATTTTAATTACTGTATGAGAAAGGTTATTTATTTGACATATATCTAATTTAGATTATATTGTCCACGATAAAAATTCCCTTTTATCTCGGGGAAAATTTTGATAATAGAACATCGGATCTCAGCCTTATGGGGGCATGAAGGTGGAAAACGGAGACACGACAACTGACCTGCCGCGCGGGACCCAACCTATGGGTCTCGATAGCGCAACGCTGCTGCGGCTAATCGAAGAGGTTCGCAATGAACCAGCGGGCGTGGAGCGTACCTACGACCGCGTTCACAACCGACACAACCGTTAGCCCAACGGCTCAGATGATGGCTGTCGTCGACACTGTCTTGTTGAAAGTGGCCAGTAGATGCAATCTGAATTGCACCTACTGCTACGTCTACCACATGGGGGACGACGGCTGGCGGTCACAGCCGAAGCGGATGAGCGAATCCGTTCAGGCCGCGACCGTAGAGCAGCTGAGCGACCTCGCGCTTCTGCAAGGGCGACCGTTCAGCGTCGTGTTGCATGGCGGCGAACCGCTGCTCTTGGGAGCGCCTCGACTTGGGCGTCTCCTGAGCGCGCTGCGCGCTGCACTCCCCACCGAATGCGGGCTGCATCTTCAGACGAACGGCGTGCTACTAGAAGACGCGATCCTCGATATCTGCGCCGACCACGGCGTGGGAATTTCCATCAGCCTAGACGGGCCGGAACACGTCAACGACCGCTTTCGGGTTGATCTCAGAGGGCGCGGCTCCCAGGCCCGCGTCTTGGCTGCGATTGAGAAAGTGCGCGCGCATCCTAAAGCGCAGGAATTGTTCTCCGGGCTTCTGTCGGTTGTCGATCCTAGGACCGACCCGCGGGAGATCTATGCGTTTTTCAAGGGTACCAGGGCACCGAGCGTCGACTTCCTGTACCGCGATGGGAATCACGACCGGCTGCCCTTTGGGAAGGCCAGGGCCGACTCCACTGAATATGGACGGTGGATGTCGACGCTCCTTGACTGCTACTTGGCCGACGCGGCGCCCCCGAGAATTCGAGTCCTAGATGATATGCTGAAGCTCATCCTGGGAGGCGCAGCGCGCAAGGAAGGCGTGGGCCTGTCAGACTATGGCATCGTCATCATCGACACCGACGGCTCGATCAACAAGAATGACACGCTGAAGAGCACGCAGTCGGCGGCGGATGTCTTCGCTTCACACTGGTCGGTATTGAGACACCGTCTGTACGACGTTGCAAACACGCCAGAGTTCGAAGCCTATCACGTCGCCCAGCGTCCGTCATCGGCGGTATGCCAATCCTGCCCCGACCTTGCCATTTGCGGTGGAGGCATGCCGGCCCACCGTTGGCGGAAGGAAAAAGGCTTCGAAAACCCCTCCGTCTTTTGCGCGGACCAGCGCCTCCTGATTGATCGGATGCGTCAGTGGATCGGCATGCAACGAGCGGCATAGAACTATACACAGGCGGCCGAGTTGGGTCCGGCGAGCCTTTTCCACACGTCGCATTTCCCGCGATCCTATCGCTGGCGTCGGCCAATAAAGTGCTGGCTTGGCTACAGACAGGCGCGCCCTGGCGTTTGCGCGTAGAAAGCTTCTACGAACAGTACGAGTTCAGCCTGCTCTCAGAGAATGCCTCGGAGATCGCACGAGAACTGGTCGGCGAGCGGTTGGTTGAAGGCGTGAGGGTGCTCATCCGTGACCACTTCGCAGTGAGAGGTCACCTAGCGCTTGTGGGCGTCACGGCGCACAAACTGACGCTTGGGCAGACCATCCGCATTCACAATGACTCGCTCCACGGCGAGGAGACACACAGAGTTCTGATCCAGCTGAACGACGGATGGACCATCGATCACGGAGGACTGCTCATGCTCTTCGGGAGCGAGGCGCCTGAAGATGTCTGCTTTGTGATCGAACCCACTCACGGAAGCGGATTCGCGTTTGAGATTTCTGATCGTTCCTTTCATGCAGTGTCGACCATCAGGTCGGGTGAGCGCTTCACACTGGTCTACACATTTCGAGATTGCCGATGAGCCGAGAGAGCATCGTCGAAGAGCTATGGGATCTGCGTCCCATTGCCGAAGGTGACGCTCCAGTCGCGAGGATTCAGTCTCTTGATCGAAGCAAGCAACTAATAACGCCTGAACTGGCGGCAGAGTTTTCGGCGCGCGGCCTAGACATTCGGCCTAGAGATACTCTCGCAGACCTTGCAATTCAACGCGCCGGTATGTTGATCCATTGCGTACCATCACTGGAGCGCATTGTCCTTGAATGCGTCCGAGCATTACTCATTCTGGACGCACCCGACGAGTGGCACGATGTCAGCCACAGTGAACCACGCTGGCCCAACTTGATCTTCGTGTCATTGCCCCCGCCCACGCCGGTCGGCGACGTTCGATTAGCCGAAGCCATCGTACATGAAGCTATGCACCTGAACCTATCATTCTTTGAGCGCCGGACCCCGGTGATAGGCAAGGATCGGCAACTCTTCTCACCCTGGAGGCTAGGGTCTCGCCCAGCGGGCGGCGTGCTGCATGGAGTCTACGTCTTCGCCTCACTGCTCAGTTTTTTTGAACACCTGCAACACCAAGAGGGGCTCTCGCTTGAACAGCGAGAACACCTCAGGCGTCGCCGCGCGGACATTCTCGAAGAGTGCAGCCAGGTATCGCGGAACGAATTGTGGAACTCGTTGACCGGCGACGGACAAGCCATCGCTCAGCGAATTTTCGAAACTGTTGATCGTCGTGCCCCGCTCCGAAACTTCAACTGCGACACTTCCCTTTTCTGAAACTTGGGTGCGGGTCATCCGCACCCCTGCCCGTCGGCGAGAGCGGGGCGAGCTCGGTCAAGGGAGGGTCCGAGCGGTGCGCAGCGCTGCTTGGATGCCCTTTACCGAGACGGGGCGGAGGCCCGGCACACCAACAGCGCAGGAACGTGGATGACATCGGCGCATAGGTCATGACTTTGGCCGGATCATCCGATTGCCGCAGTTCACGAGGATTAGGTGCGGCGCGCAAGGCGCCACAATTTTCCTTGATCTGAATTCTATGGGGGCTCCGCCCCTCGCGCGGGGAAAATCTCTATCAACACCAGCGGTGTTCGCTCCCCCTCGACGGCTGCTCGATCGAAACTTTTCAAATCTTGGACGCAGGTTGTAGCCTCGACGGGGACACCTCCTTACAATCCCGTCGATGCAATTCACTTCGCACCAGGGCTCCTATTTTGCGCATCGCATCACCCTCGAAGGGTTGGGCGAGGATGCCTTGGCGCAGTCGCTTTCGACGGCGCGGGTTGACCTGAACCCGCATCAGGTGGACGCGGCGCTGTTCGCGCTCTCGTCGCCGCTGTCAAAGGGTGCCCTACTCGCCGATGAGGTTGGGCTCGGCAAAACCATCGAGGCGAGCCTTGCAATTGCCCAGCGCTGGGCCGAGCGTAAGCGGCGCATCCTGCTGATCGTGCCGTCCTCGCTGCGCAAGCAGTGGAGCCAGGAACTCTTCGACAAGTTCTCGCTGCCGTCTTTCATTCTCGAAAGCCGGTCCTACAACGAGGCGAGGAAGCGGGGCGTCGCGATGCCCTTCTTTCAAGACGGGCGCATCGTCATCACGTCTTATGAGTTTGCCGCGAGCAAGGCCGAAGACGTGCTGCGTGGACAGTGGGATCTCGTCGTCTTCGACGAAGCGCATCGCCTCCGCAACGTCTACAAGGAGGACGGCTCGAAGCGCGCCAAAGCCCTGCGCGAT
>ORMF012124805.1_pt1 | contig 26379 bp, 27 predicted proteins | sample 1779871 | NCBI WGS metagenome assembly ORMF01 (sample SAMEA104232316, study PRJEB22302) | groundwater metagenome | biome: forest; feature: aquifer; material: groundwater | place: USA | collected 2011-08-07 | depth 5.4 m | reverse complement strand
GCGTATGGCCGCGGATTGACTATTTCTTTGGCATGGTACTTCTCTGCGGCAACAATTCCAGCGCCGTACGCCATTCCGCCGTGAGTAAGGGTCGGGCCGTCTTCTACTACCAATACCCTCTTTCCCTGAATTAAACCCTCATTTTCAACCCTTATGGCTGAGGCAGTGTATATAACAGTTGCCATGGGATTTACATCTTTTATATTTTTTGTAATAATATCCACATCCTGGCTTCTGGCGGTATCCATCTTGTTGATTATTAATACATTCGCCCTTCTGAAATTTGCCTCTCCCGGATAATACCTGAGTTCATGCCCTGCCCTGTGCGGGTCAACAATAACTATCTCCATGTCAGGCTTTATAAAAGGAAGGTCATTATTGCCGCCATCCCATACTATAATATCAGCCTCTTTTTCAGCCTCTCTTAATATATCCGCATAATCCACGCCTGCATAGACTGTAATGCCTGCGTTAACGAGTGGTTCAAACTCCTCTCTTTCCTCTATTGTGCAGTTGTATCTTATTAAATCCGTCTGTGCGGTAAACCGCTCTACCCTTTGTTTAATAAAATCTCCATAAGGCATTGGATGCCGGATTGCCACAGGCCTTTTGCCTTTTTCCATAAGTATTTTACACACAAGCCGTGTAACCCCGCTCTTCCCGCAGCCTGTCCTTACAGCACAGACAGATATCACCGGTTTGTTTGCTTTAAGCATGCTCTTTTCCGCTCCGAGCAGGACAAAATTTGCGCCCATGCTTGTTATAAAAGACGCCCTGTGCATCACATATTCATGGGATACATCGCTGTATGAAAAAACAACCTCATCAACCCTATATTCTTTTAAGAGCGATGCGAGTCTTTCTTCAGGATAAACAGGGATACCGTTTGGATATAAACAGCCGGCAAGCTCTACAGGATATATTCTGTTTTGTATAAAGGGTATCTGCGCTGCTGTAAAGGCAATAACCTCATAAAGAGGGTTGTCTCTGAAGCATAGATTGAAATTATGAAAATCCCTGCCGGCAGCCCCCATAATGATTATCCGTTTTTTCATTATGTTACCGACACCACCTCTTCATAAGTAGTAACTCCCTCCAGCATCTTTTTTATGGCGCACTGCCGCAGGGTGAACATACCGTCAGCCTTTGCGGCCTCCTGAATATCTGCAAGCTCTATACTGGGAGAGGAAAGCGCCCCCCTTATCCTGTCTGTAAAATCCAGCATTTCAAATATTCCTGTTCTTCCTTTGTAGCCGGTTCCTCTGCATTCCGGACACCCTTCGCCATAATTAATCGTATATCCCTTTGGTTTCTTCGGAGCAAGCTGAAGATATTCAACCTCGTCGTCTGTAAGGATTCTGCCAGTCTTGCAGTGCTGACATATCTTCCTTAGCAGCCTCTGCGCCATAATGCCAATAATCGTGGATGAAATCAGAAACGCAGGGGTGCCGAGGTCCATGAGCCTGATTATTGCACTCGGAGCATCATTGGTATGCAAAGTTGACAAAACAAGGTGGCCTGTCAGCGCTGCCTGTATGGCCGCCTCCGCGGTTTCCTTATCCCGTATCTCGCCGACCATTATTATATCAGGGTCCTGGCGGAGGAATGTCCTTAAGGTATTGGCAAATGTGACTCCGACCGCTGGTTGCACACCCACCTGATTAAATTCCTCCATTACCATTTCTATGGGGTCTTCTATGGTAACTATATTTACCTCCGGGGAAGAAAGGACTTTCAGGCTTGAATAAAGTGTAGTCGTCTTACCGCTTCCTGTGGGACCAGTTACAAGGATGACGCCATTGGGTCTTTTTATAAACGAACTAAATAGCTGATACTCTCTGGGATAAAACCCGAGCTGGTCAATATCCTGAAGCAGTATCTCCGGGTCAAATATCCTTATTACCACCTTCTCGCCAAATGCAACCGGCATTGTGGATACCCTGAGTTCTACCTCTCTTCCCTGATAATCTGTTTTTATGCGTCCGTCCTGCGATTTCCTTTTTTCAGCTATATCCATCCGAGACAACATTTTTATCCTTGATATAATCGCCGGATGAACCACCTTTGGAATAGTATGGATATAGTGAAGCACGCCGTCTATCCGGAGTCTCACAAAAGACTTATCCCTTTTAGGCTCTATGTGGATGTCGCTGGCTCTCTGGTCAAAGGCATATTTCATGAGATACTCCACCGCGTTTACAACATGCTGGTCGCCCGCGTCTATCTCTGCGTGTCCTTTGAGTTTTACATACTGCTCAAGGTTGCTTATGTCAATAGATTGCGCCATGTCCTTCTGCGCAGCAAGAACAGATGTGCGGAAGCCGTAAAACTCCCTGACAATCTTTTGTATATCGCTCTTTGAGCTTAAGACAAGCTTTATTTTCACCTTTTTTGTTCTGGAAAGATTTTCTATAGCCTCCTCATTAAATGGGTCTGCGACAGCCATGGTTATAGTATCGCCTTCCTGCCCTATCGCAATCATGGCGTACTTCTGCGCAAAAGGCCGCGGTATGAGCGAGGTTACCAAATCCATATTAAGTTTAAGAGGGTCAAGTTTTTTGTAAGGAATGCCTATTGCCTCGGCAATAGCCACAGTTATCGCCTCCTCGGTTAAATCCTTGCCGGGGCTATTGGGTATTTCCAGATTGAATGATGATATTACCTCTGCGGGAGACACCATATCGGGATGATACGGGGTCTTTGAAAAATGAGGAACATCCTGCCGTTTCTGAAGCCTGGCCCGCTGGGCATCGCCTTTTACAGTAATATCCTTATACTGCTCTTCTGAAATCAGGCCTTTTTTAAGAATGAGCTTTGCCGCAAATTCTATGGTGAGAGCCTGTTTTGGGGGTGTCATAAACCCTTATCCTTTTCTTCCTCTATTCTGTCTGTATGGACGGGTTTGAAACCCTCCCCTGCTTTCAGGAGGTCTTTCAAAAGTTCATTGGTCTTTTTCTGTTCCTCTATTACTTCCCGCAGTAAGTCTTTTATGCCAAAAACATAAAATGGAAGGGCTATCCAGATGAGCACAAGGATAAAAAACAGGAGAAGAAACAATAATCCGAATGCGCCCATCATGGCCGGAAATATATTGGCTGTGTTCATTGTGTCATACCTCTTGTTATGTAATCTCCTTTATTCTTTCTTTCCAATAATCGGGTTTTCTGTGTAAGTTTGCAATTGCAACAATAAGAATCTCGGTATCAAATATCTGATATATGATTCCGTAGGGGAAACGATGCAATTGGCATCTGCGTGTAATGTTAGTGAACGGGTGCCAGGCATGGGGAAAATGCTTAATTCGTTCAAGGGCATGAAGCGTCTCAACCAGAAACTCGTCACCCAATCCGGCAGATTCCGAATTGTAATATTCAACAGATTCATCAAGCTCGATTTGAGCTATTTCGAGAAATCTTATCCGCATTATTTCCGGTATTTTGACAGAACCTCGTTGAGTGTAATGGCCCTGATTTTACCGGCCTGATATGCGGCAATTCTATCGTTAACCTCTTTGCGCCAGAGACTGTCTATCTTTTTGTCCGGCCGGTCAAGAGTAGCAAGGAGATCATCAACAAGAGTTGCCCTTTCTTTGAAAGGAAGCATCAAAGCGTCCTTTAGTATCTGCCTGGTGTTCACAGTCATTTTATGCCTCCTCGTTTACATCATTATTGCACTTCTTTAAGAGTTTGTAAACCTACAGCTAAAAAATTGGTAGCGTTCCAAATTGGAGACTTTGAGACAAATGAGTCTTTTGACCCCATCCCCACCTCAATCCTCCCCTTGAAGGGGAGGAAGCTAATTTTCCTCTCCCTCAGGGAGAGGATTAAGGTGAGGGTGGGTTTAAGGTTTAATATCAGGCCTCCTATATTCTACGTTTATTCTACGTTGCCAAAAAATAGTGGCATCCCATTTTTACGATGCCCAACATAGGCTGGAAATATGTTGGTTGTGTTCATCCTCTCTTTTGCGGAACGTGGTCATAACGATAAAAATCAACGGCGCGGTTTCGCCGCGTCCGGTGAATTGTCTTGTTAGGGTTTCCGTGATCTACTTCCTTTGGTTGGTTCTATGTATGTTGCCTCTGTGATAATGTCGGCAGAAAGGAAATCCTTCTGGATGTCGTGAAGACAAACTCGAAAAAAATCATGAGCCTCGTCAAAAAGAATAAATATCTGATCAAAAACGTCCTTTGCAGCTTTGGCCTGATGATTTACTGATCCGAGAAAGACTTGTTGCGTCAGTTTGTGAACCATCGTGATTCTAATCTCATTTAATCGACGACATTGGGAGAGAAAGTCTTTCTTCTGCTTGAAATCGATGTTGTGCTCCAGTTCGTCTAACAATGCCCCAAACATGGGGGTTTTCTTTTTTTTGAAGTGCAGCTCCAATGGATACAAAGAGCACTGTGTTAGGAAATGAATATCATTCAAAAGGAGTTCAACCATATCAGCGCTTAGTTGATGGTAGATGGCAACAGCTGCGATATACCCCTCGAAACTATTTTTTGAGAAGGCTCCATCTGCTATGTCGTTCAAGATCGACAAGTGTCCCGGATTTTTAAATGCCGGCCACTTACTGGCATCTTTCAGTTTGTCTAAGAGTTCTTTTTCGTAAGTCATTATATCCCCAACTATACTATTATACTGCTATGCATTGATAGCTGCTATTGAACTCTTATACCGCACCAATATATCATTTAAAATCATTGGGTGAAGCAACTGGAACTAAAATCTCTCGTGCCTGAATCGGCAGAAGATTGAAAAACCGTCCCTGATTGTTATGGCAATTATTGCAAGGAGAAAAAGGTTTGTCAAAGAGAAATTTTAAGTGTTTGTAATTTTTCTTCAACTTTATTGAGAGGAATCTTCTCCTGCTCTCCGCTCTGCATATTTTTGATGATTATATTGCCGGATGCAAGTTCGTTATCGCCGAGGATGAGAACAAGTCCTGCCCCAAGTTTATCAGCCCGCTTCATCTGCGATTTGATGCTTTTATTGCCGTAATCACGTTCAATCCGAATACCACTTGAACGCAATCTTTTAATCAACGGAGTGGCGGCCCTTTCCGCTTTGTCTCCAAGCATTACCATGAAAGCAAGTTCTTGCGCCTTGCCCCCTGCCCCCGGTGCCCTGTCTTTTAACAATATCCCCAGCCGTTCCATGCCGATAGCGAATCCGAAACCGGGTGCATCAGGCCCGTCAAGACTTTTTACCAGGCCGTCATATCTGCCGCCTGCTGCAACGGCATTCTGCGAGCCGAGACCTAATGCCGTTATTTCAAATGTTGTCCGTATATAATAATCAAGACCCCTGACCATCTTTGGATTTAATGAAAAGCCCACTTGAGAGAGGGCAAGAAATTCTTGCACCTTTTCAAAGTGGTTTTTACATCCATCGCATACTGCATCAAGTATGGAAGGCGCTGTAGATGTAATTTCAATACAGGCAGGGCTTTTGCAGTCCAGTGTTCGGAGCGGATTTATTTCAAACCTTCGCTGGCAATCCTGACAGAGATTGGATTTTTTATCGTGCAGGAAATGCAGAAGTCTTTGTTTATACAGCGGCCTGCACTCTTTGCACCCGAGCGAATTTATCTGGAGGCTGATCCCTTCAAGACCAAGCCTCTGAAAAAACGACACGAGCATCTCAAGTGTTTCCGCATCTACCGCCGGATCATCTATGCCGAATACCTCCGCGCCTATCTGATGAAACTGGCGAAACCGTCCCTTCTGCGGCCTTTCATACCGGAACATCGGGCCGAGATAATAAAACTTTGCCACAGGATCGGCGCCGTATAATTTATGCTCTATATACGCCCTGACCACCGGCGCCGTGCCTTCGGGCCTGAGTGTAATGGATTCGCCGTGCCTGTCCGCAAAGGTATACATCTCCTTTTCAACAATATCGGTGGTCTCGCCGATACTTCGCGAAAAAAGCCCGGTCTTTTCCACGATGGGAACGCGAATCTCGGAAAAACCGTAAGCCGCAAAAATCTCTCTCGCCTCTTTTTCTATCTGCTGCCAGACGGATGTCTCCGGCGGAAGGATGTCGTTAAAGCCCCTGATGGAATTTATCATTTTCTCTTTTTTACAACCTCTTTCACCGCCTCTGCAATATCCTTTGGCATCAAAGCATAATGGACAAGCAGTTCCTCTGCAAGTCCGGATTGACCAAACCTGTCCTGAACACCAACCCGTTTAACCGGCACAGGACATTCTTCGGCAACAACACCAGCAACCGCCTCTCCCAGACCGCCGAGGATAGAATGCTCTTCAGCGGTTATAATCGCCCCGGTCTCTTTCGCGGCCTTGATAATTAAATTCCTGTCAATGGGCTTTATGGTTGACATATTGATGACCCGGATATTCAGACCTTCTTTTTCAAGGATGGAAGCGGCTTCCAAGGCATGACTGACCATAAGACCTGCCGCAATAATCGTTGCATCTTTGCCGTCCCGGACAACCACGCCCTTGCCGATGGTAAACTTATAATCCTCCGGCAAAATAACCGGAAATTTTCCCCGCGCAACACGAACATAAACAGGGCCGTTGTATTTTACAATCTCCTGAATAACCGAGCGGGTCTCAACCCCGTCGCACGGAACTATCACTGTCATATTGGGTATTACCCTCATGAGCGCAATATCTTCAATCGCCTGATGCGATCCCCCGTCTTCGCCCACGGTTATGCCGCTGTGGCTTGCGACAATCTTTACATTCAACTTGGGATAGGCAATGGACTGCCGAACCTGCTCCCATGCCCTGCCTGATGCGAAGATGGCAAATGTAGAGGCAAAAGGTATCTTGCCGCACGCAGCAAGCCCTGCGGCAGTGCCCATCATATCCGCCTCTGAAACTCCCATATTAAAAAAGCGGTCAGGGAATTTCTTTGCAAATATATTTGTCTTTGTTGAGCCTGATAAATCAGCATCAAGTACAACAATATCCTTATTCTCTCCTCCCAGCCCTGCCAGCGTCTCTCCGTAAGCATCACGTGTTGCAATTAGTTTTGTCATAGTTTCTTAAGTCCTCAAACTTTCTGCGGCAATCAGCCTCTCCGGCCAACCCTCTGCCGAAACCCCAAGCTCCTCAAGGGATTTTTTAAGTTCCTCATCAGAAGGCGGCACGCCGTGATATTGATATTTGCCTTCAAATATGGAGACCCCTTTGCCCTTGACTGTCCTCGCAATAATCATCGTGGGCTGCCCTTTTATATTCTCGGCATCATCCAACGCCTTCACTATCTGCCCCATATCATGGCCGTCTATCATAAGCACATGCCAGCCGAAGGCATCCCATTTCTTTGTAAGTGGTTCGATATTCATTATATCTGTGACTGCGCCGTCAATCTGGAAACCGTTAAAATCAACAATGGCGCAGAGGTTGTCCAGCTTGTAATGGGCAGCGCTCATGGCAGCCTCCCAGACCTGGCCCTCCTCAACCTCGCCATCGCCAAGAAGCGCATAGGCCCGCGAAGGCCTTTTATCAAGTCTCATCGCCAAAGCCATTCCGTTTGCCATAGAAAGCCCCTGACCAAGCGAACCGGTGCATACCTCAACCCCTGGTGTGCATTTCATATCAGGATGACCCTGAAGCATGCTGCCGAGTTTTCTCAGGGTGAGGAGTTCTTTCGGATGAAAATAGCCGCACCTTGCCAGAGCAGCATACTGAATCGGCGCAGCATGGCCTTTTGACAATACAAACCTATCCCTGTCAGGCCACTTTGTATCTTTTGAGTTATGCCGCATCTTGTAAAAATAAAGGGCTGTAACAATATCTGCGGCTGAAAGAGAGCCGCCGGTATGCCCTGATTTTGCCTTATTGAGCATCATCAGGACGTCAAGCCTCAACTGTTTTGCCCATCTTCTAAGATCTTCTGTATTTGGTTTTGTCAAAGCTTACCCCTTTTCGCTCATAGATAAATATTCAAGAATAATATCATCAAGGCTTTTTTCAGAAATAAGTGTCCCGCCCCTTTTTTCCTCTACCTTTTCAGGCTGGTTCGCCTGCAGTTTAACCGCTTCTTCCTTTTTGTCAAATACGCCATCCTTCAGGTTTTTTAACATGGAGCCGTGCTGGTCGCGCATAATCTCTTTTACTACAAGGTCAAGCTTGTCAGACTTGATAATATCCGCGTAGCTTGTCCTTTTGGAAGACATGATAACACCCTCTTTAAACAGGAGCGTGGTTATAACAGGATTCTTCCTGCCGCCGTCTTCCGTCTGTATATGATAAACAGTTCCTTTGTGTATTACATTCTCATTAAAACCAAGCTGCATATTTTCTCCTAATTTAAATTTTTGTAACACACTATTCTGATTTATGCAAGCCCGGTTAGAAGCAGGTCTTTTACACGGCTTTGTGAAAAAAACTGAAAAGACACCGATGAGGGAGATTGAGATGGCATAAAAGAGAATGGAGAGATTTTTAGAGGAGGAATGATATGGATTACAGGAAACATCTTGCAGAAAAGGTGAAAAACCCTGGTTTCAGGAAGGAAGTACGATGCCCTTGACGCGCGGCTCGTAGTCCATTTTGGACCGAAAAAAACAAAGGCTTGAGTTGCAGAAGTTTTTTACTAATCCCCAGCCCCTAATCCCTGTTTTTACCCCCACTGCCTCGCCTTCACATGGTCAGGCGTATATTCCGGTAAAATCATTGGACCGATGACAGGCTCTTTCACACCACCAGCTTTTAATTCCTTCTCAAACTTTTCCACATGCTCCAGCGTCAGTTTGACTCCTGACTTCTGACTCTTGACTGTTTTTAAATATTCTGCTGCATTCATCCCGGCCCTTCTTCCGAACACAAGAATATCAAGGAGTGAATTTCCCATAAGCCTGTTCCTTCCATGAACGCCGCCTGTAACCTCTCCGGCAGCATAAAGCCCGGGGAGTGTTGTGCCTGCATTTGCGTTTATCATCATGCCGCCGTTCTGGTAGTGGAGGGTTGGATAGACCAGCATCGGTTCTTTACTTATATCAATGCCGTATCTCTTGAACTGTATATATTTTGCAGGCAGCTCCTTCCTTACCGTGCCTTCGCCGTGAAGCGCCTCTATCATGGGCGAATCAAGCCATACCCCCATCCTCCCGACAGGGGTTGTTATCCCCTTTCCCTTTTCAAGACACTCCCTGATTATACATGAGGATTCAATATCCCTCGGCTCCAGCGGGAAGCAGAATTCCTCGCCGTTAATATTTATAAGCTGGGAGCCAAGCCCCCTGACCTTTTCCGTGATAAGAAGCCCGATATTCTGCTCAGGATAGACCACGCCTGTCGGATGATACTGGGTTGAATCCAGGTCCTTCATCTTGACCCCTGCCCTGTAAACCATGACAATACCGTCTGCTGTTGCGCCGTAGTGGTTTGTGGTGGGAAAGCCCTGTATATGCAGTCTTCCGAAACCGCCTGTGGCCATAACAACTGCCTTTGCCTTTACAATATAATATTCCTTTGTCTCAAGGTTATATAAAACAGCGCCGCTGCACCTCCCGTCTGCATTTAAAATCAGTTCAACAGCAGGAGAAAATTCCAGAACCTTTATATCTTCAGAACGGTTTCTTGCCTCGTCCCTTAAAACCCTCATTATCTCAGCGCCAGTCATATCTCCCGCCGAGTGCATCCTCTTCCTGCATGTGCCGCCGCCGTGCCTTACCAGCATCCTTCCATCATGGTATTTGTCGAACATCAGGCCGAGCGATTCAAGCCAGTGTATTACAAGCGGGGCATCGTTTGTAAGCCCTGCTACAAGGTCGGGCTGGTTGCTGAAATGCCCCCCGCCCACAACATCAAGATAATGGTAATACGGCGAATCACATTCCTGGTCAGCCCCCTGAATCCCGCCCTCTGCCATAACCGTATTTGAATCACCATGCCGAAGTTTTGTTGCCACGATAACCTTGCAGCCGTTTTCCTGCGCTATCAATGCCGCTGCTGTGCCTGCGCCGCCTGCGCCTATCACAAGCACATCTGTTTCGTAATCTATTTTTGCAAGGTCTATATTTTTGGGATTTATCCTGCTTTTGGATTCCAGAAGATTTACAACCTCTTCAGGGAAGGTCTCTCCCTTATTAGGCCCTACCTTTACAGCCCTTCTCCCATCGGGTTTATAATCAGGGTGATATTTGCTGAGCCACTCTTTACGCTGATCCATTGTCATGGCCGGAAAGTGCTGGTTCTTTCTTGCCCTCTCAACCCGCTGCGGCCTCGTTGCCGCAACATTTTTTATAAGCTCTTTTAATTCTGGCGTATAACCGCTCATAGGTTCCTCCGTAAAATCTTCACGCATCACGTATATGTATCACCGTCTTAAAGATGCGAAACATCTTTCGGCATCCATTTGCCCGGCTCTGCCATATCCGGTTCTCTTTCCCTCTCGGTATACAGTTTCTTCAGTTCGTCAGCGCTTTTCTTTGTAAGCTCATCCAGCATCTTGAGATACTTTCCGCTCTTTACCGCTTCAACACGTTTCTTCAGATGCTCTGCTGTTGGCAGGATATATTTGCCATATATCCTCCTGACAAACATCGCGGCAGTAAACTGTGATATCTGCGCGGGACACCTTGCTGCGCAAAGCCCGCACATAACGCAGTCAAAACTCTTTATTGCGGCGCCCTTCAAATCGCCCCGTTTCATAAGCGCAATGTAGTCCATGACATCAATATCCATGGGGCATGTCCTTGTGCATGTGCCGCAGCCGACGCACTTGAAGACTTCAGGATACAGCCTTCTGAGCTCCTCATGCGGGGTGCCTTCCATCTTTTCAAGGTCATAGTCCGGCCTGTTTGATGGGAAAAACGGAAGCTGGGTAATAACCATATTCGGCTGGGCAACTGTCTGGCACGCAAGCCCTGTCTTTAATTTATAATCACCGAGGAATCTGTAAAAAGTACCGCATGCGCCGCATATCCCTCCCCTGCACCCGCATCCGCGCATATACTGATATCCGGCGTATTCTGTCGCCTTCATAATGGTCAAGGTCTCCGGCACTATATACTCCCTGCCCATTATGTAAATCGGTATCATCTTTGCGCCTTCCGGCGGTATGGTCTTGTCGCCGGTGGCAAGGGGTTTTATTGGTTTTTTATGTTTATCCACAAGGACTCCTTAATTGATTACACAGATTTTGGAAAACGATTACACAGATTAAAACATTTTTTAAAATCGGTGTAATCTGCTTTTGTAATCTGCGTAATCATAATTAAAAATCATTATACATTCTCTTAACTTCCGCCGCCGTATAAACCGGTCCTTCCTTGCATATATAAATGTCTCCGACATTGCATCTTCCGCATTTTCCAACGCCGCATTTCATCTTATTCTCAAGTGTTGTATAAACCTGTTCATCAGAGAAACCGAGTTTATTCAATGCCTGTAATACAAATTTTATCATAATCGGCGGACCGCATGTTACGGCAACACTGTTATTTGGAGAGGGCGCTGCCTGCTCCAGCACAGTGGGAACAAAACCGACCTTCCCTTTCCATTCAGGAGTTTCACCGCCAGGGTCAACTGCCTGAACAAGTTTTATATCAGACATTTTTGACCATTCTGCAAGTTCATTTTTATAAACAAGGTCTGCCACTGTCTTTGCGCCGTAGACAATTGTTATATCCCCGAAATCCTTTCGTCTGTCAATACAGTTCCATATAACAGAGCGAACAGGCGGAAGTCCGATGCCGCCTGCAATAAGCACAATATTCTTCCCCTTCCACTCATCTATCGGAAACCAGTTGCCGTAAGGCCCGCGAAAGCCCATAGTATCGCCGATGCCGAGGTCGGATAATGCGCCGGTAACTCTGCCTCCCTTTCTGAAAGTACACTGGATATAACCTTTTTGCGTAGGAGAAGATGCTATGCAGAATGTTGACTCGCCTGCGCCAAAGGCAGAATAGAGTCCAAACTGACCTGCCTTAAAGTCAAATGTATCCCTCACCTTTGGGTCTTTAAATACAAGCCTGAATGTCTTTACATCAGGTGCCTCTTCGCAGATGTCTTCAATTGTTGCGAGATATGGCAAGTAGATATTGTTCATGGCTGATTAGAGACTTTCTCCATTACTTCCGTTATATCCAGCCTCACTGGACATACACGAATACATCTTCCGCACCCAACGCAACCGCGGGAAGAAAATTTGTTCGGATAAAAATTGAATTTGCACATAAACCGGTTACGCCATCTCTTATATTGCGTGTCTCTCGGATTGTGGCCGCTGGTGTGAAGCGTGAAAAATTCAAACTGGCACGCATCCCAGTTTTTGATTCTCTTCCCTTGATATGCGCTCCCTTCATCCACAATATCAAAGCAGTGGCATGTTGGACATGCAAAGGTGCATGCGCCGCAGCCGATGCACTTCCGCGCAAGTTCCGCCCACAACGGATTTTCATAATGTTGTGTATCCTTGAGATACTCTTTAACCTTTTTTACATCAATGCCTGCAATGGGCTTTACATCGGCAATAGGCTTGTGGCTTGGGACTTGGGAGTTGAGACTAAAAATATTTGCAAATCTTTCTACAAATTTCTTGCCCTTATCTGTAATAGTCTCCACTGCATAGTCGCCGTCAGTTGTTTCCCTCAGCAAAATATCGCTTCCATTCGGACTGTCTGGCGTAAGATTAACGGTCGTGCAGAAACAGGAATCATCCGCCTTTGTACAGGCTACGGTTATGACAATTGCCTTGTCCTCTCGCCTGTTGTAAAACTCATCCTTAAAATCCCAATTGAACACCGACCTTAAAGATGAACAGCATATTGCATCGCAAGGCCGCGAACCAAAGATTATTATTTCCTTTGGCTCTATTTCAATACCCTTTAAAACAACGCCTTCCTTGTTTATATTGAATTCGGCAATCGGCTCTGTCTGCGGAAACAGAAACTTTTTAAAAGAATTTACCGGAACAATATAGTCAAAAACTATCTCTTCCGCATTTATAACAGGGGCATACACCACCTGCTGCGCATCCATCTTGGGCGCAACAAAGATACTACCTTCGCTCGTTAAGGCATCAATCAACTTGCCTAGATTTTCTTTTTTCAGAAGTTTGTTAGACATAACTACTTTATAAAGTCTTCTTCATCCTCCATATTAAACACAATCATCGGCGGATGCACCTTTTCATCATATCCTGCCTTATGCCCAAAGGCATCTTTAACAACAAGTGCAAGTTTCTGGTTCACAAGGTTTAACGGAATATTCGCAGGGCATGCCCTTTCACACTCGCCGCAGAACGTGCATCTCCCTGCCAGATCCATCGCCCTTTTCAGATTCCATGCAATGTTCCCTCTCTGGTGCGCGCTGGTTTCAATCCACTGCGGCATATTCTTTTCTGCAATGCACCGTTCACAATAACATAGCGGGCATATCTGCCTGCACGCATAACACTTTGTGCACCTTGAAAAATGCTCAAACCAGAAATCCCACCGCTCCGTATTGGAACTCTTATCCAGACCTTTAATTTTATCAAAGACCATGCCGGTCGGCTCATCAGGCGCTTTAAAATCAATCTTTTCACCTATTACAAAATCCGCCAGTGGATTTCTCACATCACAGTTATGACATTTTGTCGGCATTATCTCCGGCTTTAATTCACCCTTCCACAACTCCTGTTTATAAACAACGCCATTGCAGGTCATTCCTATTATTACAATATCCTCTCTCTTTATCTGGCTCTCTGATATTAAAACTGCAATCGTCTTTATATCGCACCCCTTTGCAACTATTGCAGGTTTTCCTAGCGCCTTTATATCAGAAAATTTCTTTGTAAGGTAAAGAGAAAGATTATTAACGCACAGAGGATTAAAAACAAGCTTTCCGGCATCCCCCGGCTTTGTTATAAAAACAGGTGTTGTATGGGTCTTCTGCTTATTCCACCCATAGCCGATGACAACCTTTACCTCTCCTTTTTCAAGAAGTTCTTTTGCTTTTTGGCGTAATGTGTTTTCCATATTATTATTCATTCAATCCCTTATATTCCACAAACGGCCCCAGCTTTTTCACCTCATCCGTTATATTATTTACCAAATCAACCCACTTAATTGCCTCTGATGCGGAGACCCATGAGAAGTGGAGCCGCTTCATGTCTATGCCGGTAAATTCCAAAAGGCTCTTGAACGCAATCCACCTGCGCCGCGCATGGTAATTGCCTGTGGTATAATGACAGTCTCCGGGATGACAACCTGAAATCAGCACACCATCAGCGCCTTTCTCAAATGCCTTTATGATAAAGAGCGGATCAATCCTGCCTGTGCAGGGGAGCTTTATAATCCTCACATTCGGCTTATACTCCATCCTGCTCGTGCCTGCCAAATCAGCGCCCGCATAAGTGCACCAGTTGCAGACAAAGGCGATGATTTTGGGTTCAAAACTACCGTGTCCGTATTCCGTCATTTGTGTGTTCGTCCTTTATAAAAATTCACCCTCCCCTTAATCCCCTCCCGTCAAGGGAGGGAGAATAGAGAGGAGATGCCATTTAAGTCCCTTTTGCGGGAGCAGGTTTGTAACCTGCTCCATAAGATTCGTATTTGCCTCATATGAACTATTGGGTTCAAGTTACAAACTTGAACCCGCGATAGGGAGAGGAAATTTCCATATCCACTCTGTTTTTTACTTCATACTCAAGAATGCCACAGATACAAGGCGGAGCATGTAGTCGCGGACATTTATGTCCGCTATTTAAAGCCGACCTAAAGGTCGGCATCTACAATTTTAACGCATAACAGTCCTGACAAAGCAGATGAGGTATTATTGAGCGTGAGAATTAAAACGCATTTATCGCCGCATAAACCTGCTCATCCGTATAACCGCGAAGGTCAATAGCCTTGCTCCTGCATGAGCAAACGCACACGCCGCACCCTTGACATACACCCTCATTAACCTTTGCAAGCATCCTTATAACAGCGCCCTGTCTATTTTTTACTTCCTCTTTTTCTATTGCCGAATATGGACATGCCACAACGCAGTCCCAGCACGCATTGCATGTGGTTCTGTTTACATTTGCCGTTATCGGCTCCCTTGCCATCTGGTCATTGGAAAAGAGCGATAGAACCTTGCTTGCGGCAGCACTCCCCATTAAAACAGAATCAGGTATATCCATCGGGCCTGCGCATGTGCCTGCCAGATAAATCCCTGCTGTCACAGTCTCAACAGGTTTTAACTTTGGATGATACTCATTATAGAATTTATATTTGTCATAACCTATGCCGAGTTTCTGCGCCAGGTTATCTGCGCCATCCCTTGATACTATTGCTGTTGCAAGGACAACCATATCCGCCTCAATCTCCACCTGATTGCCTGAAAGTGTATCCGCGCCCTGCACAATCACCTTTCCGTCTTTTTCATAGACCCTTGAAACCCTGCCTCTTAAATACATTGCGCCGTCATGCTCAATAGCCCTTCTGACAAATTCTTCATACCTTTTTCCGCCTGCCCTTATGTCCATGTAAAATACATACGACTGCCCATCATGCACCTTATGCTTATAAAGCATGGTGTGTTTTGCCGTATACATGCAGCATATCTTTGAGCAGTAAGCGACGCCTTTTGTCTCATCCCTTGAACCAACGCACTGGATAAACACAACATTCTTTGGCGTTTTGCCGTCTGATGGTCTTCTGATTTCTCCGCCTGTTGGTCCGGATGCGGACGCAAGCCTTTCAAACTGTAGCCCGCTTATAACATCCTTTATTTTTCCATAACCATATTCGCCGAACCTTTCATTCGGCATAAGTTGATAGCCTGTGGCAACAACAATTGCACCAACCTCTTCTGTAATAATTTTGTCCTGCTGTTTAAAATCAATCGCCTTTGGCCCGCACACAATCGCGCATGCGCCGCATTTGTCCTTTTGAATCTTCGGACAATTAGCCGCATCAATAACAGGGATATTCGGCACAGCCTGCGGAAAAGGCGTATAAACCACCTTTCTCTGGCTCATGCCCATCTCAAATTCGCTCTTTGCCTTGAACGGACACTTCTCCATGCAGAGACCACAGCCATTGCATAAATCTTCATTTACATATCTTGCCTTTTTTCTTATTTGAACCGTAAAGTTGCCGATGTAACCGTCAACCTTTTCAACCTCACTCCATGTAAGAATTTTGATATTCTCATGCAGAGATGCTTCAACCATCTTCGGCGTCATGATGCACTGGGAGCAGTCCATTGTAGGAAATGTCTCGGATAGTTTCGCCATATTGCCGCCGATTGACGGCTCTCTTTCAACGAGGATGACCTGCCTTCCGCCCTCTGCAATATCAAGCGCCGCCTGAATCCCTGCTATGCCGCCGCCGATAACAAGAACCTTTTTCTTTATCGGTATCTTTATCTTTGAGAGGGTCTTGTTCTTCTTAAGCCTCTCAATGGTCATTCTGGTTAAGTCTATGCTCTTGAGTGTCCCTGCTGCCTTTGTCGCATCATGATGCACCCATGAACACTGCTCGCGGATATTGGTTATCTCGCACTTATATGGATTTAATCCTGCTGACTCACATGCCTTTCTGAAAGTCTTTTCGTGCATGTGCGGAGAACAGGCAGATACGATAACACCGTCAAGTTTATGCTGCTTTACAACCTCTTTTAGATTTTCCTGTCCAGGCGCGGAACACATAAACTTGTAATCGCCTGTGTATACAACACCAGGCAGCTTTGCCATCTCCTCTGCAACCTTTTTGGTGTCAACAGTGGATGCTATGTTTGTCCCGCACTGGCAGACGAATACGCCTATACGCGGCATAAAAGACTCCCTTTTACCATAAACGCAATAAATAGCTTTATACTGTGTTGTACTCCTCTAAAAATCATCAACATACTACTTAGATAAACTCTACCAAACTTCTTATTTCTTTTTACTTCCTTTTCCATCCTCCTTCCCCTTCCCCTTTACATCCTTAAAGTTTGGGGTTGACCTCCAATCCCGTATGGAAAGCGTAGTAAAACTCTCTTCGCTAACCCTCCATGATTCACCTTCCCCTGATACCAGCAATTTCCCATCAGGACTAAAAATAACAGAATGAACCGGCTTACCAGCCGCTATTGTCTTAATCTTATTCTTCTTTACCATATCCCACAATACGATGGTTTTATCGCTGCTCACTGATGCTAACATCTTTCCATCAGGGCTGAAGATAACTGATTGGACACTGCCAGAATGACCTTTCAGAGTTTTTATATTTTTTCCTACTGCTACATCCCAAAGAATGATACTGTAATCGTCACTTCCTGCAGCCAATAATTTCCCATCTGGACTGAAAACAACGGAGTGAACCGGACTATGGTTATCCTGGTTACGATGGAGTTCCATTATTCTATCCCCTGTTCTGACATCCCAAATGATTACATTCTTATACCCCCATCCCCCCGATGCTAATAATTTTCCATCCGGACTGAAAGCAATAGAATTAAGACCAAACTCTTGTCCCTGGAGTTCTTTTATCATATCTCCTGTTTTGATATCCCAGAGCACTATATGTCCAACTTCGCTCCATCTGGGGGTACAACCTGCTGCCAACAAATTTCCATCCGGACTTAAAGCAATAGAGCAACTTGCAGAAATAGGGTTAAGATCGTTAGAGAATGTCTTTGTAGATAAGGTCTTTATCTTATCACCCGTAGCAACATCTAAGATAGCAATTGAGGCATCATTCAAGCCAGGGTATAATGCTGCCAGCGTCTTCCCATCGGGACTAAAGCAAACTTTGTTATAACCATTAATAGTCTTTATCTTCTTCCACGTTGTTGTATCCCAAAAATTGATAAGACCTCTCGTTTCGCCTTCATCGTAACTTCCTGACGCCAAGATTTTACCATCTGGGCTAAAAGAAATAGATTCAATGGTATCCTGATGGGCATCGTTAATTGTTTTGACATTAGCTACTCCAAATGATTTTCCTGCAAGCAACCCCACTGCAACAAACATTAAAACTAAAACCATTAACCTTCTCATGTAACTACCTCCTTTAGGTATCTTTTTGATTTGCTTTTGCGGGAGCAGGTTTGTAACCTGCTCCATTAAATTTGTATTTACCTCATACGAACTATTTGGGTTCAAGTTACAAACTTGAACCCGCTGAGCTCATCCTTAAAATAATTTCACTATTACAGTATAGATGGCTTATTTTAAAAAAACATTAAATTTAGTGTTTTTTACATTCTATATCTTCCTCCCGTTCAACAGCGGTCTCACATCAAACAAATTTTTCTCCAGTCCAAGACTACCTTCATCCTGTCCCAATGCCAGCCCAAGCAACTGGGTAAAATAAAGTATAGGCATTTGTGTATTTCCAGAACCCTCTGCAAGTCTTTGCTGACTTTTTTCCAGATTATACTGACACAGAGGACAACTCGTCACAATAATCTCTGCTCCTTTGTTCTTTGCTGAACTCAAAACATTGCCGGAAAGTTTTGTGACCACATCCTCATTCCCCATTGCAAGATGCGCTCCGCAGCATTCTATCTTGTTGGGAAACTCCACCGGTTCGCAGCCAAGCGCCTTTAGCAAATCCTCAAAGATTGTCGGCGCTTCGGCATTGTCTATGCCCATATCTTCAAAAGGTCTGAGCAACATACACCCATAATATGCGCCTGCCTTAACCCCTTTTAACGGCCTCTTAACAGCACTCTTAACATTATCAAAACCTATCCTATCCCTCAAAACCTCTAAAAAGTGAATCACATTCAAACTGCCGTCGTATTCTTCTTCAATAAAACCGTTGACTATTGCCCGCTTCTCCTTGTCATCCCTTATCACCTTGTTTGTGCGCTTTAAAACATTGTAGCAAACGGAGCATAGGGTTGTTACCGTGTCCCCTTCTTTGCGCGCATTGCTCAACACTTTTGTCGGCGCTGTTAAACCCATTACATTATCAGGAGTCAAAGGAAAAGTCGCGCCGCAGCAGTTCCACTGGTTAAGCTCCTTTAGCTCAAAACCAAGCAGAATTGCTGACTCTCTTGCAGAGGTATCAAAACCTTTGGCAACGGTATTTAAGGTGCAACCGGGGTAGTAGGGTATCTTCATAAAATTAAGTATCACAGCGTCAAAGTGTCATAGTATCAGAGTATAAACTTTGACTCTTTGACACTCTGACTCTATGACACTAATTTCTAACTTACAAACTTCCTAAACCCGCATACTATCGCCTGCTGCGGCGCATTTTTTAAAAACGGCAATGGAACCTCTTTAATCTCTTCGTGACTTTCGCCTTTTCTTAAACTTAATTGTCTTAATGCCTCTAATATCTTTGCGGCGCTCACACCTTTCGGACATCTGCAATAACACTGAAGACATCCGACACACAGCCACATGGAATTTGAATTTTTCACAGCGTCTTCCTGACCAAGCTGCAAGAGCCGTATAATCTCTCTTGGCCCGAAATCCATGGCAAACGATACAGGGCATCCGCCTGTACAGTTTCCGCACTGGTAGCAGTTTGCCAACTCCTCGCCGCTTACCCTCTCAATGAGTTCTACAAACTCACTGTGTAAGTTTTCTTTTCCGAGTTTTATAAGCATAATCTGTTTTAGTAGGTAGCCGCAACCTTTAGGTTGCGATATTTTACGCAGGCTAAAGCCTGCGGCTACCCTACTTTTCTATACCTCTCCACCCCTATCTTAAATAAATCATTTCCATAAATATCATTCACAACAATTGCCGGAAAATCTACAACCTCAAGCCTTCTGATTGCCTCGGGCCCTAAATCTTCATATGCAACAATCTCCGCCTTTTTTATTGTCTTTGCAATCAGCGCTGCTGCGCCGCCCACTGCCGCAAGATAAACAGCCTTGTGCTTCTTCATCGCATCAACTACCTCTGCCGAACGTTGCCCCTTGCCGATTGTCCCTTTTAACCCAAGTTCTAAAAGTTTAGGTATATATACATCCATCCTTCCGCTTGTTGTAGGTCCTGCAGAGCCTGTGACCTGCCCTGGTTTTGCCGGTGTAGGCCCCACATAATAGATTAACTGTCCTTTTATATCAAAAGGGAGCTTTTCGCCCTTATCTAAAAGCTCTATAAGCCTCTTGTGCGCGGCATCCCTTGCAGTGTAAAGAACACCGGTTATCAAGACTTTATCCCCTGACTTAAGTTTTTCTACATCCTTATCAGTCAGAGGCGGGGTTATTTTGATTGGTTGAGTCATACTAAAACTTCCTTATGCCTTGCCGCATGGCATTGTATATTCACTGCAACAGGCAGGCTTGCAATATGGCATGGCGCTGTTTTTATATGGACTGCCAAAGCTGTTGTCCTTCCGCCAAAACCCATCGGCCCTATGCCGAGATTGTTTATCTTCTCCAATAATTCCTTTTCAAGGACATCTAATTCGTTATCAGGATTTGGTGTTCCGATATTTCTTAAAAGCGCCTCTTTTGCAAGGATTGCGCTCTTTTCAAAATTCCCGCCTATGCCAATACCCAGGATAATGGGCGGGCACGGGTTGCCGCCTGCTTCCTTCACAGCATTTATTATAAAATCCTTTATGCCCTGCAAGCCCTGAGACGGCTTGAGCATGGTAAGCCTGCTCATGTTTTCACTGCCTGCGCCCTTTGGCGCTATTGTTATCTTGAGCCTGTCGCCCTCTACAATCCTCGTATGTATAATGGCAGGTGTATTATCCCCTGTATTCTTCCTTGTGAGTGGATGGCAAACAGACTTTCTAAGATAACCTTCTTTATATCCTTGCCGCACTCCTTCGTTTATTGCATCCTCCAACCCGCCGTCAATTATTGCATCCCTGCCCATCTCAACAAAAAATACTGCAATGCCCGTGTCCTGGCACATGGGCGCATCTTCCCTCAGGGCAATCTGGGCATTTTCAAGAATCTGGTCAAGCACCTCTTTGCCCAGAGGAGATTCCTCTCTTCCCTTGAATTCTTTCAATGCAAACACAACATCCATGCCAAGTTCACACGCAGCCCTTATGCAAAGTTCTTTAACTTTTGATGTTATATCGAGCGTAGAGATTTTTCGCATAATAGTTAAGACAGGGGTTATATCTTTATTTCCTCAATCAATTTCTTAATCACTGAAACTGAATTGTCAAATTGAGTCCGTTCCTCTTTACTCAGTTCAATCTCAATAATATCCTCAACGCCGTCGCTTCCCAGCTTCACAGGAACGCCAATAAATATGCCGTTCACGCCGTATTTGCCGTTGCAGTAAGCTGCGCAGGGGATTACCCTCTTCTTATCCCTTATTATGGATTCTGCCATCTCTATGACAGCTGCAGACGGCGCATAGAATGCGCTCCCTGTCTTTAATAGTCCAACTATTTCACTACCTGCCTTCTTTGTCCTTTCCATTATGGCATCAATCCTGTCTTTTGAGATTAACTGGCCGATTGGAATACCTGAAACAGTGGAGTATCTCGGAAGCGGCACCATCTCGTCCGCATGGCCGCCGATAACCATTGCGCTCACATCTTCGACAGATACATTCAGCTCCATGGCAATAAATGCCTTAAGCCTTGCTGCATCAAGCGCACCTGAAAGGCCGATAACCCTGTTATGCTGGAAACCGCTCACCTTCCACGCAACATAGACCATAACATCAAGCGGGTTTGTAACAACTATTATAATGGCATTTGGAGAATGCTTGGCAATCTGCTCCGTAACACCTTTCACAATCCCTGTGTTTGTATTTATTAAATCGCTCCTGCTCATCCCGGGTTTTCTTGCTATGCCTGCTGTAATGATTACAATATCCGAATTTGCCGTATCCTTGTAATCATTAGTCCCCAGTATCCTTGAGTCAAAACCCTCAACAGGCGATGTCTCCGTTAAGTCAAGTCCTTTGCCCTGCGGCACACCCTCCACAACATCTATTAAGACAATATCGCCGAGCTCTTTTATCGCCGCCCATACAGCGGCATGGGCGCCAACATTGCCTGCGCCAACAATGGTTATTTTCTTATGGGCCATATCGCCTCCTGCTTGCGTTATTAGGGTTATGGCGCCATAGCGTAGCGCTGTAAGCGACATACGCAAAAACGAAACAATATCGCCAATGCCATATTGTATACTGTATACAGAAACAGTAGTTGTGTCAAGGGGAAAATATTCTTGTGTATCAAGTAAAATTATCCTTGACAAAATCTCTTTCTATATGATAGCAATACCTCATTTTAAGTATAGCCTTCGTTTGATTAGGAATAAATTTACATGATAGAGTTAAATTTTACACTTTTATATCAGATTGCGGGGTTTATCGCCCTTTATTTCATTCTGAATACCCTTTTATACAAGCCTGTTCTTAAGACCCTTGAAGAACGGTATAAGAAGGGAAAAGGGAAAAAGAAAGAGGCATTAGATTTAGAAGCAGGGCTTCGGAAAAGGCTTCTGGACTATGAGAACCGGCTCAATAAGGCGAAGGTAAAGGCTCAGGAGGAACAGCTCCGTCTCAAACAGGAAGGGCTTGATACAGAGCGGGAGATCCTTGAGAATGCAAGGAAAAATTCTCAGGCCGGATTTCTGGAGGCAAAAACAAAACTCAAAGAGGAGGCAAAGTCTGCGCTCTCCCGCCTTAAAGAGGAAAGCAAAACAATCTCAAAAGATATTGCAGAAAAGATCCTTGGCAGAAAGGTGGCATAAATGAAAAGTCACAAGTTACAAGTTAGGGGCCACAAGTTGTCAGATAGTATGTCTGGTGTCTGGTGTCTGGTGTCTGGTGTCTTGTCTTTACTACTTGCTGCTTCTCCGGTTCTTGCCGCTGAAGAAGGCGGGCATGGCGGCGAAAGCGGCATGGTATGGCGTATTGTGAACTTCGCAATACTTGCTCTGGCGCTATTTTTAATGCTTAGGTATTTAAAGGTAAAAGAATTTTTTGCCGATAGAAAGAAGTCAATAATGGCCGAATTGGAAGAGGCTAAAAAGGCAAAGGAAGATGCTGAAAAAAAGGTAAAGGAGTTTGAACTGAAATTCAGTTCTCTTGACAAAAGGATAGAAGAGATTTATCAGGAGATAATGGAAGAAGGAGAGATTGAAAAGAAAAGAATTATAGAAGAGGCTATTAAGCTATCTGACAGGATACAAGAACAGGCAAGACTTGCGGCAGAACAGGAGATTAAGAAGGCAATGGAAGAGATTAAGGGAGAGATTGCGAAGGTGGCAGTTGAAATGGCAGAAGAAATACTGCGGGGCGAACTTAGCGCCGCTGACCATGAAAGGCTTATAAAGGAGTATCTGGAAAAGGTCAGACTGCATTAACAAACGGCACGAATTTATTCGTGCAATTATGGCATAATTATGAAAAAAAGCGCTGTTGCTAAAAGATATGCAAAGGCCCTGATTGAACTGGGGCAAGAGGAAAAGAGATATAAGGAAATAGGCAGAGAGTTGAGGGATATTTCAACTGTATTTACCGCTAACCCTGAACTCAAGAGATTTGCCCTCAATCCAATGTATAAATTGGAAGACAGACACGGCCTTATAAAAAAGGTGGGGGATGTATTAGAAATCTCCGATACTGTCAAAAGATTTTTAGCCATTTTAACAAAAAATAGAGGCATAGGAATAATTGAAGATATAAACGCCGCATATTCCATATTGGAAGATGAATTGTCAGGCAGAATAAAGGTAACCGTGAAATCAGCCGCAGAGCTGGATAAAAATCGTATTGATGAAATTACTAAAAAGCTTCATCAATTGACCAACAAAGAGATTATTATTACGGTTGAAAAAACCCCCGCGCTTATCGGTGGACTTGTTTTTCGGATTGGAAACACCATACTGGACGGAAGCATAAAAACCCAGTTGGAAAGGGTTAAAGAAAAAATAATACAAGGGGTGATTTGATATGATTAAGGCAGAAGAAATAAGCCAGCTTATTAAAACTCAAATTAAAGGGTTCGAGAAGTCAATTGATGTAAAAGAGGTCGGAACTGTTATATCGGTTGGGGATGGGATTGCCAGAATCTATGGCCTTGAAAAGGCAATGCTAGGCGAGCTTTTGGAATTTCCGCATAATATACGCGGCATGGTTTTAAATCTGGAAGCGGACAATGTCGGCGCAGCCATTTTCGGAGAGGATTATAAGATTAAGGAAGGGGATGTAGTTAAGAGGACAGGCAAAATCGTGGAAGTTCCTGTAGGCGAAGGGCTTATGGGAAGGGTTATAAATGCCATCGGTGTTCCCATAGACGGCAAGGGGCCATTAGAGGCACAAACCACGCGGCGCGTTGAAGTTAAGGCAAGGGGCATAGTTGACAGAAAGCCTGTTAAAGAGCCGCTCCAGACAGGTATCAAGGCAATAGACGGCATGATACCTATCGGCAGGGGGCAGAGGGAACTGATAATCGGCGACAGACAGACCGGAAAGACAGCGGTTGCCATAGACACAATAATAAACCAGAAAGGCCAGGGCGTCTTCTGCATCTATGTTGCCATAGGACAGAAACAATCCACTGTTGCGCAGGTGGTTGAAAAACTTAGGGCATTTGGCGCAATGGATTATACAGCGGTTGTTGCCGCAACAGCGAGCGAATCAGCGCCGCTTCAGTTTATAGCGCCGTATACAGGCTGCACCATCGGAGAGTATTTCAGGGATAACAGCAAACATGCGCTTATAATATATGACGACCTTTCAAAACATGCTGTTGCATACAGACAATTATCCCTTCTTTTGAGAAGGCCGCCTGGCAGAGAGGCTTACCCGGGCGATGTATTCTATCTTCACTCAAGGCTACTTGAAAGGGCTGCAAAACTAAAGGATGAGCTTGGCGGCGGCTCTTTAACAGCGCTTCCTATTATTGAAACCCAGGCAGGCGATGTATCCGCATACATTCCGACTAATGTAATATCCATTACAGACGGCCAGATATATCTTGAGACAGACCTCTTTTATGCCGGCGTAAGGCCTGCAATAAATGTCGGCCTCTCGGTTTCCCGTGTTGGCGGAAGCGCGCAGGTAAAGGCAATGAAACAGGTGGCAGGTACGCTCAGGCTTGAACTTGCACAATACAGAGAGCTTGCGGCATTTGCGCAGTTCGGAAGCGATCTTGATGTCGCAACACAGAGACAGCTTGCGAGAGGCTCACGGCTTGTTGAGATATTGAAGCAGGGGCAGTATAAACCCCTGCCTGTTGAAAAGCAGGTATTGATTATATTTGCCGCAACAAATGGCTATGTGGACGGTTATCCTGTTGCAGCGCTCAAAAAATACGAAGAAGAGCTTTATACATTCTTTGACACAAAACACCCTGAACTGATTAAAGAACTTAAGGAAAAAAAGGCAATAGACGATGCCATTAAGCCAAAGCTAATCAAGGCACTTGATGACTTTAAGGGGTTGTTTGTAGCAGAAGGGAAATAAAAGAAAGCGTCATAGTGTCAGAGTGTCAGAGAAAAAATCTTTTACTTTGACCCTTGACTCTCTGACTCTATTAACACCATGCCCAGCTTAAAAGACATAAAACGCAGAATAAAGAGTGTAAAAAACACCCAGCAAATTACAAAGGCAATGAAGATGGTTGCTGCCGCAAAGTTGAAGCGCGCCCATGACGATATCATTGCAGCGCGTCCTTATTCGCAAAAGATGCTGGATATCATCAACAGCTTGGCTTCAAGGGTCAGGCCTGATGCGCATCCCCTGCTCTCAAAAAGAGGGGGCGGAAGGGTGGAACTTGTTATTGTTACATCAGACAGGGGATTGTGCGGCGGCTTTAACAGCAATATAATAAGGGTCTCGGAAGGTTTCATAAGAAAAAATACTGACAATACCGGGATAACCCTTAATCTTATAGGCAAAAAAGCAAAGGACTATTTCAAACGCAGGGGTTTAACCATAAGACAAGAGAGGCCTGTCGGCTCAGGCAGGCCTAATTATACCGCTGCCGCAGAGATTGCAAAAGAAATTGTGGATTCACACATAAAGGAAATATTTGATGAAACATATCTCATATACAGCGAATTTAAATCTGCGTTGAGCCAGAAACCTGTAATACAAAGGCTTCTGCCGATTGAATCGCAACCTCCCCCTGCCTCCCCCTTTAATAAAGGGGGGCAGGGGGGGGTTGAAGAAGCCACAGAATATATCTATGAGCCGTCTCAGGAGGCAATCCTTGCCGATATCTTGCCAAAATATATAGAGGTACAGATATTCATGGCGCTTCTGGAATCAGCAGCCAGCGAACACGGCGCAAGAATGGCTGCGATGGACTCTGCGACAAAGAATGCCAAAGAGATGATAGAAGGCCTTACATTGAAATACAACAGACTGCGCCAGGCGGCGATTACAAAAGAATTGATGGAGATTATCGGCGGGGCAGAGGCATTGAAAGGATAGTTGCAAGTAAAAACCGGTGACTTGTGTCTTGTGACTTATAAATTGGAGGTTATAAATGGAAAAAAATATAGGCAAGGTAACGCAGGTCATCGGAGCGGTTCTGGAT
>ORMF011305280.1_pt1 | contig 26380 bp, 16 predicted proteins | sample 1779871 | NCBI WGS metagenome assembly ORMF01 (sample SAMEA104232316, study PRJEB22302) | groundwater metagenome | biome: forest; feature: aquifer; material: groundwater | place: USA | collected 2011-08-07 | depth 5.4 m | reverse complement strand
GATCATTGACCTTATTCTGCCTCCCGCGGATCGGGAACTTAATCTTTTTTACATAGAAGGCGGGCAGGAAAATATGGATGCCCTCTGCCTGTCTCTCCTCAGTGTGCCGCTGCTGCCAGGCCGCAAGATTGTTGTCGTCCGTAATACCACCCTTTTCCAATCCAAAAAGAACTTGCCTGCTTTGATCCAGCGCATCCGTGAACGGGAGGAAAACAACCCACGTCAGGCGGCGAACGATTTTCTACAACTTCTCAAGCTCACAGGCTGGCAGCTCGCCGACTTACGCGATGATGGGTGGAAAAGGATTTCCTCTGAGGAGTGGCGTAAGGCGGTGGAGGATGATGGCGGCGATGATCGGGAGAAGTGGCTGCCGCAGATGCTTGAGTTCTGTGTTGCCGAGGGGTTGGAGGCAAAGTCCGCCGGCGATGATCTCGAAGGGCTGAGCAAGGTCCTCGCCGGAGGGTTGCCGGAAGGTAATCACCTCATATTAACGGCGGCGGCCGTGGACAAAAGAAAACAGCTTTTTAAACAGATAGCAGCCTTGGGCAAGGTGCTCTACTTCACCCCAGCCAAGAATGAAGCCAAGCAAAAGGTCCTGCTTCTGGAGGTGGCGCAGGAATTTCTGGCGCAAAAAGGGAAAAAAATGACCGCTGCGGCCTGGGAGGCTGTCGGTGGCAAGACGGGTTTTGCCCTCCGGGACTCCATGTTAGCCCTCGAAATGCTTGCGGTTTACACCGGCGCGGCAACGACGATCGACGCGGCGGATGTGGCGGCGGTTGTTGGAAAAACTAAAGAAGATTCGATCTTTGAACTGACGGCGGCCCTGGTGGAGAAGCGGTTGCCCAGGTCGCTGCTTGTTCTTAAGGATCTCCTCACCCAGGGCGTGCACCATCTGGTCATCATGAAGATGCTTACCAGGGAGATTCGCCTGCTTCTTTATGCCAAGCTGCTTTTAAAGTCGGGGAAGTTGAAGTCATACAACGCGAATATGGATTTCAGCCGCTTTCAGGCGAGTGTTTACCCCACCATTAAGGCCTGGGGCGGCAAGGAAAGGGAAGGGCCAGGCAGCCTGGCCGGACAGCACCCCTATATCATCTATCGCATTCTAAAATCTGCCGCTCCTTTTCCCTATGAGGAACTTGTCAACCATCTGGAGAGTCTCGCTGACATGGACCTCGCTTTGCGCTCCACCGGCCGTGATCCCCAACTGATGCTGGAACGCTTTTTCACAGGAGTCTGCCTGCCGCATAAAGCTCAGGCCCCAGTATCATAACTTCCGTCGGTATCTTCCGGGGTATATCCCGGAAGAACCCCCGGAATAACGCAGAGGGCAAAACGTGGATCAGAAGATACTTGATAAAGCAGAAAAACTCTTTCATTTAAAACATGAACAGCTTACTGAACTGGAAAAATTGGTTACTTTATCCCAGGTGTAAGACATTTAACTGCAATCTTTGCTGGCACCTCTCTCATGCCGTACCATAAATTCGCATTTTTTGCCTATACCGGCGGTTTTTTATGGACAGTGACTCTTGTGAGTCTAGGGTTTTTTTAGGCGAGCAATGGCGTCATATTTACATGTAGTTACATCGCTTCATAATACCAGTATTGATTTTTTTAATTATTTTTCTGATTACCAGAATTTACGATAAGGATACGAAATGGAAATCAACTTTATGATGGCTCTTTTTCATAATGACACCCTATTCGAACGCTGCAATTTTTTGAGAGCGAGACCTCCTTCCAGAAACCAATATTTATCTGATTATGATAACTACCACCAAGAGTAACAAGTTTATTTATTCTGGTTCATGGCTGGCGCACCAAACATCCAAATCATCTCTCCCATTGTACCGGAATTTGACCTCAATCCCGAACTTCAACTCTGGTTTGAATAAAATCCTGCATAGAACGGGCTTGACTTTTCCGGAGAGTACACTCCTTATCCTTTCTTTACTAGCCTTCTCCATCGTATCTCCGGGAACAACGCTTCTGAAAGGTACGTAATTCAGAGTTATTGATACTTGGCGGTGTCCACTTTGTGGATCAGTCGTGGTTTTAATATCAGCTAATTCGCAACATTCCAAGGCCGTCCCACTATACTCGCTCTCGACGCCTGTTGTCCGATCCCATATTTCCAACTGGTCACACATCACAAGCAGTGCTATGAGCGGATATTCCTCGAAATCAATTCGCGGGAATTTAAATGGTAATGTCCTCTCTTCCTCAATTCCCACATTGAAAACATTATGCATCGTGGCTGCGATCGCCGCCGCCTCTCCACAGATTTTGCTCTTTCCTTCGCTTGCAAACAATTCCAGGAGCGTTAATCCGGAAAGAAATCCGTGATCGAAATGTTGAAAGTTCTTTTTGTTTGCCCACGAATACAATTCGGTCAGGTTCCGTAGGATCATCGTCTGCAGATCACCAGCTACTTTCTGCCCTTTTTCACTTTGCCCGAATTCAGTACACACATTAGCCAATGACACTTTGAATGCTCGAATGCCATATATATCGACCACGTCATTACACCTCTTAACAACTGCTTCTGCTCGCTCCCCAAGCAGTCCTACATCGTGGAATATGGCTGCCAGAAACCACGCACCATTTACTTGTTCGGTACTTTTGCTCGTATCGTAACCTATGACATGCCGGAAAATCTGTTTTGCAACTATCTCTAAGTCAAATAGGCCCGTGTTCAATAAATAGTAACCCAGCCAGAAGACATTTAATACGTGCCTCAGGTGCCCCCAGCTAAGTGGGTCCGCTGCTATGTTCAAAATCTCAGCCGACTCTATCCTCTTAAATACCATGTCGAAGCTACTGTCGACACCCATAATAGATGCTATACTACGCAAGGAACTCTTTACATCTGCCACTTGCTGCGCTTCCAGGTTACTCTTTCGGTACGCTTCAAGCATTCCCTTCATCTCGTTACGCCATGGCATTACCCTCGATTCCTCACCAAACGTGAGTATCGTCAATAATTCATCCACAAGGACGTGGTTTGGACACGCTTTTCTGTTCTCTTGCAATATTCTTTTTGCTTGCCAATACACAAAATCTGGTCCGGCCCTCTTATCCCAGATATAATCCACGAGTTCTAGATCGTACCGATGTCTTTCGAGCAGGGACGGCGAGAAATCTGTAAGCACCGCAATTTGTACTCTTTTATTGTCGACAGCTCTTACTTGTCGGACAATATCTCCCAATCTATAAGTATCATCCGATGTTCCCCCTTCGTGGTCCTCGTCCTCCTTTAAGAAATAGGCGTCTGTTACAACTAAGTCATATCTCCGACGGCTAAGTTCACTCTCAAGACGTTCCTTGGTTGGATCGGTTATCAGTGTCACGGATGCAGGGACCCTCTTCATCGCACTTTCAAAACCATGTCTCTCTTTGCTATGCTCAAGATAGAGAATGTCACTCATTGCTTTCACCTTCCCCCACGATCTGTGGCACAGGTAACCCCTGGCACAATTCCAGTTCAATTACACTGTCGTACTCGTTCTGGTCCATAGTAAACTTTTCCGCTCTGCATGATGACTTAATTCCAAATAGTGCAACATCTCGTGCACCAAATTCCACCATTCCGGGGCCGATTTGCACCTGCCCAGTTGCACCGCTACCTCCAAAATTCGTGCGTATTTTGATTGTTATCCTCTTGATACTGCTGACTCCGGCATTCGGGGCCACCTGGATCAATACATGTCCTCTTTCCTTGTCCGGCCTCGCACCAAACGTGTAATTTTCAAAAATACTGCGCAGCAGGGTTGTGTTTTGACATAGAACATACAATTCCTCACAGGGCATATCTTTGAATATTGTGATATTTCGTTTTGCTGCTTCACGCTCGAGCCATAACAAAAGTGCATCGACGGATACCTGCATATCCATTAGACAACTCGACAATGCATTAGTGTCGTGGTAAGGGTGTGCATTCAATAGTTTACTAGCCGCATCTCTCAATCCCTCAGCCACCGATGAGTCATCCAAATGTTTCTCAAGATGAGTGAGCAGTCTTTTTCCATAATGCTGGAAAGCCGCATAAGCAGAGGCTCTTTCACTGCTCAATAGTGCTGGAAAGCTATCCACCACTGTTTCCAAACAATTCATAAAATGACTCACCGTATCTCTCAATAGACTAAGTTCCCGCGGTCTCGCATGCTGCGCTTTAATAAGTCGCGTCAGTAAGGCAGGAATTAGATGTGCATGTTTCAAACTGCGCCTTGCTCTCACCGTATGATCCAGCACGTTGAATAGCGCCGGGAGGAAATCAGCTTTAGTTCCCCCCTGTTCCAGCAGTAGACGGATATTTCGAAGAGCCAGATCGGCATAGAGAGTTACTGGCTGGGCGTCCAAAGCAGCTATCACCGCGTTAAGAGCAGTATCGACAATCACACGGTATTTCCTCCCCTCGCGTACTCCTCCTTGGCTTAAAGATCTTTCCAGGTAGATAACGCAGTAGAGGCAGCATCCGATGTAGAGGTTTTCTCTCTTTTCGAGAGAACTATCCGAGTCATCGGTTATCTTAGCAAACGCTGCAATTGCATCAGAGAAGAGTGCTCTAAGGGGGCTTGTCTTTGCATTTCGTCCCGACAAGGCCCACCCCGCCTCCGCGAGGATAGTTATGGCACAACGTGATCCGTTTGTAATCATCGGCATCAGAGCCTGCTGCACACTGACACCTGACCATTGGCTCGTGACCATTGGCCACGATCGAAGGAAGGCGCGAACCATTTCTCGTTGAAGCGTACGAAGACCAACCGATTTGAGGAAATCATCTTGAGAATATTCTCGCATCATGGCCTGATATTGCTGAACCAGCGCATTCATCGGATAGCCGCTTTGCATTTGCCCTGCGAATTCAAGGTAAGCCAATTCAAATGTGTGAGCTTCGACTCTTCCGACGTCCATTGCCCTTGGAAGCTCCAGTACGGGCGTCTTCAAGAAGGCGGGACTTTCAGTGGACTTTGGTGCAAGTTCTTCAAGTCTTTCACACAGCGTATGGCGGAGGCTATGGTTGGAAGGCAATGCTCCTGCGGTCTGGAGTTGCTGCAGGAAGGCTCGTTCGTCACAAAGCTCGCAGGCGCCCTCCTCTGAAACAAGCATGTCCATGGCCAACCAACTGCTGTATGAGAAACTAAACCCATACTCATTTGTTCTTCCCTCTGTGTCATTTTGCATGTCTATAAGAATTCGTTGAATTCCTTTTAGAAGCGTACCCCGCGCCAGAGGTTGTCTATCCAAGATGGAAATGGCATCCACGCTCTCAATTGGACATCTCGTCGTTTTGGAAGCGACAATTGCGCTCCTGCATTGAAGTACTAAGGCACGGAGAATGGTCTCAAGGGTCCTCCCGGATGCAACTGCGTCATCTAGAATCAAAATACGAAGGCCCCTGCGATTCCCCGAAACAGCTACCCCGGTTCCGAGAATCGCGTCCTTGAGGCGGGTCGGCAACAAGTAGAATGGGCGCGCAGTCAGTGCCCGAGTGGATATGCAGAAGATTGATTCGACATCTGTCCCAAGATGTAGCATAATACTGCTCTTAATCCTTGGAATAATGCGTCCGATATTGGAATGTAACGGATAAAGGATATGAGTCACTTCCTTGGCCTTACACAGCGATAATACTTTCGAAACGATGGGGCCCGCGATCGCGTCTGAACCGAGAAGGAGCGGCATGGCAACAGATATCGGGAAATGATGCGTTCCGTAAATGAAATGTCCCCATCGTAAGGCGCGAAGCTCCTCTAGCAGGGAAAGATTCTTGACGTTTGTACTGGTACGACGCCCCTTGTCCGGATTCCGCCGAGACAGTGATTCGTAGTCAAATGGCTCGAGACTGAACGGCTCGACGAAGTATAAAGTTGCCTCACTCCGTTCCCATGCCTCTGCGTCGGTAACACTTTCGGGACGCTTTGTCTCCGCTACGTAGAACGTCGGAATTTCTCCCTCTTTAACTCTATCAGGCGGCGGATCCCAAAACATGCATTCACCAAAGACACGATCTTCACCGACATCGTTAAAGCGAATTAACGCAAGCACTGCCCTCACGTCAATTGACATTTGCGCTAATAAGCTGAGCATCTCATTGAGGGTCCTCTGAGTATCGACAATATCTGTCAGCACAAATGTTGGCAGCATCCAGTCATGTTCATTCAGTAGATTCTCTTTGTCCAGATCTGAATAGTGACCCAAGTTGAGAACGAATACATCCAATTCCAGCATCGTATTCGCCAAGTAAATAGCAGCCAGCTCCACTGGCGCTGTTGTGCATACCAATAGTATGGCTTTGTCGGTGGGCTGTAGCCTGCTCCTTACAGCGGAAGACATCCAGTCAGCGAGCTGTTGGGATGCTACAGGATCCTGGAAAAGCGGGGCGGATTGATAGAACATCTTCGTAAAGCCAGACCGAGAAGGCAGTTTGTACAAACCACTGTCATGCACGCACTGTAGGGAATTCAAGAACTTGCCGAAGCCTTCTCTTACTGATGCCTCGATACACTCGGCCCACAGCCGTGGTCCGAACCGCCGCTTCCAAGAACATCCCCCATCTGAGAAAGCTTTCGTGAAAAAGCCTTCGTTCGAGTCAAGGTAAAGTGTCAGTAACTCTTGATTCCTCGCGTCCGCAAGCGAAGGATTAATGTAAGACAAATTTTCCATCGTCTGAGGCATACCAGTATCGTCTATGTAGCGTAGTACATCATCGAACTCGTACCGACCTAACCCCAGCCATGTTAAAGCTCTGTCGCTGTCTAATAGTGGGAATAACCGGTGCTTTGTTGAAAGTATTTCGAAAAGTTCTTTGGGGTGGCCCCGCCACTCCGGCCAATCGACCGACTCGACCTGTTCACGTTCACGTAGAAAACGTGGAAGACCCTTATAGCAATTAACACCAACACAGATATGCGTATGGAGAACACTCTTCTGAGAGATTAGGAACGCAACCACTTCATCTTCTTTCCATATCCTTCCGCTGAAGTCGAATATGATCGTACGATCGGTCGGTTCAATCATCAGGGAAGTGGAAAGACGGGCAAGCTGAGCGGGAGGTTGTGTTTCGCCTACGGGACATTGCGTAATTGGAAGTAAGTGCGCCTCCACCGGGACGACCCGTGGTTTCAAAATGCCGGACCTTTGCACCTCTTTTTCGTAACCCCTTGGGGAAATTCTGCCAATAGGCGCATTGGGTCTGCACAGAGGAAGTGCGATTTGAATTTGAGTCCCCCAAGGGTGGAGTGCCTCGGTCAAATGGGTTGGTTGTACGCCCAAACCATTCTTGCCTCTTCGGAAATGACCTGACGCAGTGGCATCATAGATAGCTTCATATCCGGAAGTGCGGATTCTTACGATGCCGTGGTACTTGATTACACATCGCAGTATGCGGTGAAGAGCATGTACCCCGCCAAGTCGTGCATCAACAGGTTTACTGCTACCCACCTCGTCAAATGCAAACGCGACTATGTCTTGCGGTTCTGCGCGCTTCCTTATTCCAGCTTTACTTAATAGCGAGGCATAGTTTTCGAATAACGTGGCAGTGATCCCCGCCCCCCGGTCCCCAATACACAATTCAAGCACACCGCGAGTATTGCCAGATACGTCGAAAACATTCTGCATTGAGGGAGAAAAAGACTGTCTCAAGTCAGCGAATCTTTCAGCTTCAATTACTCGCATGGCTACGACACCTAATGCACCGTATTCTCCTGCAAAGTCGTGTCCTGAATGCTCAATGACGTTCAATGCAAGTTGATATCCCAACACACGGGAGAATTCACCATCTGAAAAGATGGGGGCTTCTCTGATGTGCTGTGGTAGCCCCTCAAGCCAAGCCGAAATAGCCTGCTGCATCATAAACACATCGAGTTGTGAGGCATCTCGTAACGGATAAAGGGAAAGAATTCTACTGCCTAATCCAGAATATTGGTGCAACTTGGAAAGAAGTTCCTGGTCAATTCCTTCGAAAACAATGCGGCCCGTGTCTCGTTGGAGAGATAGTGCATTAATAAGGCCGAAGTGGTGGAGAAAGGAGATGAACCTGTAAATCCTATTAGCTTCTACATATTGTGCCTCTCCATAAGGGACGCTGTCACGAGATCGACGTCCACCTCTAATGTCATTGTAATGGTCAATGTTTAGAATAGGAAGCTCATGCGGGCCTAGTCCGGAAAATCGTAGATGCGTTGTGCCCTTGCATGCTTGAGAAAAGTCAGCAATGAGGTACAGTGTAATAAGATCAAAAATCGAAATGAAGGCAATGTGCCGCAAGTCTATGATCGTTACATCTTCAAGCCGTGGAAAGCTGGCTACAGATTTTACCGGAGAAGGATGCGCAACTCGTGGGTCTATGCGAAGTGTTCTCATAAGCTCGTCGAGCCAAGCATTGTCTGCTTCGGCAAATTTGCGCATATTGATCCCTCGATTGATATGGAAGAGAAAAGGGAGCGATATCAATCATTTGGGCTTTTTTCATCCCCGCGTCGCTCACTTGTTGCTTCTGGATATCCACTCAGGCAATTCGCCGAGATACGTCGTCAACAATTTGCAGCCAACCATTCGACTCGCTGAAGTACACTGCCAACTTTCGTTATCCCAGTCGCTATTCGCTGTTCAGACAATCCCTGGAACTAGAACACTCTGCAAGCGGCGTGGCCATCACCCCCTCGGCGGATTGATAAGACTATTTTAGTAACGCGAGTATATGAAGAATGATTTTACGTGTCAAGAGGATTATGGACGACAAATATGTAGGGGATTGTCCTTTTGGATCTGGTTCCTGATAACGTCAGACAATATTCCCTCTTTGAGGATCCCGTAAGGGCGGAAAAGATCAGGACGGCTTATGACGCCATGGACGAACTCAGCGGCAAATACGGCAAGCACATCCTGCATCTGGGCGGGTCACATGCGCTCGAAACAAGTGGCCAAGGCAAAAGAGGGGTACCGACGGTAAGAGAAGATACAAGGCTTTTCGGCGAGACAAAGCGGAAGCACCTGGGCCTGCCGCTTCTTCACATTAAAGTTTAGTTATGGCGCCGACAGGAAGACTTCGGTCATCTTCATTTCCTGGGCAGGGTAGGGCTTTAAGATAGTCGCCAGTTCTTTTTGGTCCGTCACACCGGGATCAATCCACAGTGATTCTTTATCCTTCGGCACGATGACGGGCATGCGGTCATGGATCGGTCTTACCAGATCATTGGGATTGGTAGTGATAATCGTGCAGGTCCTGACGGGTTTACTCTCCGGCGTCATCCAGGTTTCATAAAGTCCGGCAAAGCCGAAAGCCGCACCAGACTTGAGGGAAAAGTGGTAGGGGACCTTTTTCTTATCAAGTTTCACCCATTCGTAAAATCCATCGGCGATAATCAGACAGCGGCGGCTCTTGAAAGCATCCTTGAAACTCGGCTTTTCCGCAATGGTTTCAGCACGGGCATTGAACATCCTGCTTCCCATGGAAGGGTCTTTAGCCCAGGAGGGAATGAGCCCCCAGAGGAAGGTGACTAATCTGGTTTTATCATCGCGAATAATAACGGGTATCTGCTGGCCGGGGGAGAAATCATTGCTGGGCCGATATTCCGAGCCCACTTCCTGAACATGAAATGATTCTTCGATGACGGATAGATCGATTATCAAGGTAAAACGCCCGCACATACTTACCTCAGTTTCATGCAATGCTGACTATATTGCCCTTGCAGACAGACTTTTACAATCTCCCATAAGGCACGGAATGCTCTCTATGCTTTTGCCAGTTATCAAGATAATAACCTGCCAGTTCCTTCGACGAAATTACCAGCAGGTTCTCCGCGTTCTTTTCTTCCGCGGCTTTGGTGAAATTGAATGAGCCGGTGATTACCTTGGCTTTGTCGATAATCATAATCTTGTTGTGGGCGATGGCGTGTTTATCATCAATAAAGGTAGGAATGCTGGTATTGGTCAGGAACGTAGCCGATGTGTATCTTTCCGAGCGTTGGCTTTTATCGAGAATGGCCAGAACTTTCACGCCCCTTTTATTGGCGCTTGCCAGGGCATGAGCAATTGGTGATGACGTGAAGGAGTAAGCCTGAACAAGAATCTCTGTCTTGGAATGATCGATCTCGCTGACAATGGCATCGGTGCATTCTCCCCTGGGACTGAAATAAACCTGGACCGAAGAATCTTTTGAAAGCGTCAGATCCATGGCATTTCCTGTTTGAACGCCTATGACCAGAATCAAAAACAGGAATATCGATATGGAAAGATATTTTTTCACGTGAACCGCCTAACCCATAGATTTATTGCAGCATCGGCATAAAAAGGCCTTCAAAGGCTTCAATGCCCATGGCAATTGAGCGGTGATACCTACACTTTGCTATGGGATATGTCAAATGTGAAGGAAGAGAAAGGACAATCCTGTTCAATTCTGCCGCCTCCCACGCAGCATAATTCTTCTCATCCACAAAATATCTGTCCCGCCGAAGATGCAAGATCCTAATAATTAATGTTGTTTCCTCGATAGTTATGATATGGGAGAGTCATTATTCGGGGTGTCGTTGCCAACGGGGCAGATGGTTGAAACAATATGAAGACACCAGTGGAGAGTGTATGCGCATACACAAAGTAAAAATCAGAAATTTCCGGCTTCTTGCCGATGTGGAGTTGGTCTTGGAGGATCAAACGACTGTTGTGGTCGGTCGCAATAACAGTGGAAAAACTTCGCTTTCGGAAGTGATGCGGCGCTTTCTGATCGAGTCCAATCCCACGTTCCAGATTGAAGATTTTTCAAACGCCTCTTATGACGGTTTTTGTGCCGCGCTGAAGGCCAAAAATGATGGGTTGGCAGAAGATGAAGTGCGGGCACTGATACCGTATATCGAACTCAAAATATTTTTTCACTACGATCCTGCGCAGCCCCAGCTCGGCCCACTGAGTGATTTCGTCATTGATCTAGATCCTGACTGCAACGAAGCACTGGTCGTCACTCGATATGAGCTGCGTGATGGTGCAATCGATAGTCTTTTCGAGGGGCAGCCTGTTGACGATTTGACTCTTGATACCCGAATAAGCTTTTTCCGTGTTCTGCGGGAACGGATACCGGTCCTATTCACTGCCAAGGTTTGGGCTCAGGATCCAAACGATCCATCCAACTGCAAGCAGATGTCGCAGGGCACCCTGCGCCCCCTTCTGAAAACAGGCTTTGTTAATGCCCAGCGCGGTTTGGATGATAATACATCAAGAGAAAACGATATTCTCGCAAAGATTCTCGAAGGACTCTTCACGACCGCTCTGTCACCGACAGCCAATGCAGATGACCGGGAGATTGCCGATGCTTTGACGGAAGCGGTGGAGGAGATCCAGCAAAAGATCGACCAGGACTTTAACGTCAAGCTGAAAACGTTAATTCCAACTTTTGAGACTTTTGGCTATCCAGGTCTTGGAGGACCGGAACTCGAAACTGAGACAACGCTCGACGTCAAGAGACTCCTCTCGAACCATACGAAAGTCAGATATGCGGGTTACAGTGGTGTGTATCTGCCTGAATCCTACAATGGGCTCGGCGTACGCAATTTGATCTTCATCCTTCTCCAACTTGTGAGGTTCTATAAGGCTTTCCGCGCAGAGGCGCAAGCGCCTGGCGTGCACCTTATTTTCATCGAGGAACCGGAGGCTCACCTGCATCCACAGATGCAGGAGGTTTTTATTCGCCAACTTACGAAACTCGCTATCCAGCTCAATGCCCAGCAGGCGGAAGAAGCACCGTGGCCAGTGCAGTTCATCGTCTCGACGCACTCGTCGCATATCGCAAACGAAGCCGGGTTCGAGGCAATCCGGTACTTCCTCGCCACATCAGCGTATGATGCCAGCGGTATCCGACAGGCCAAGATCAAGGACCTTCGGGCAGGTTTGTGCGCAACACCTCGGGAACACAAAAACTTCCTCCATCAGTACCTGACCCTGACGCGATGCGATCTTTTCTTTGCCGACAAAGCAGTATTGGTGGAAGGTACAAGTGAGCGTCTGCTGCTGCCCGTCATCATCAGAAAATTGGAGGAGGCTGAGCCTGCTGCGCCGAAGCTGTCCAGCCAGTATATGACTGTCATGGAAGTGGGCGGTGCATATGCACACATCTTCTTTGAACTGCTTGATTTTCTGGAACTTCGATGCCTCATCATTACAGACCTCGACTCTGTTGTCGCGGCAGGCGGTGTTGCCTGCGCGGTGCACCTAGGAACGGCAACGAGCAACGCCTGTCTGAAGGCATGGTTTGCGGGTGGCAATTGCTCCCTTACCGGTATTTTGGCCAAGACTGACATGGAGAAGGTGAAGAACCGGCAGCGCATCGCGTTCCAGCGGCCTGAAGTTAACGGCGGTCCTTGTGGCCGGACGTTTGAGGATGCATTCATGCTGGCAAATCCGACGTTATTTGCCACGGTGAGCGGCACTTCGGCCGAACAGGAGCTGAGTGCCCGGGACCAATCTGCGAAGGTCAAGAAATCAGAATTCGCGTTGAAATATGCGATCGACGAAACGGGCTGGGAAACGCCTGGCTACATTGTTGACGGCGTAAAATGGCTGGCCGAGGGTGATATGCCGAGTTGTGATCCCGACTTGGCTCTGAGCGCAACAGCGACAGCCAAACCGGAATTAGTGGATGGTGCAAACAATGGTTGATGTCGCGGCGCCTCTGAACCCGGCCGAAGAAGCCAGCGAACGAGCGCTTGCGGCAGTGTTCGCCAGCCTTGAACGTGGTGAAAGCTTCTTGTTAGAAGCGGGTGCCGGCGCGGGTAAAACCTATTCCCTCGTGAAAGCTCTACAATTTCTGATAAAGCGCGACCAGGTAAAGCTCCCGAAACGTCACCAGAAGATAGCATGCATCACGTTTACCAATGTCGCCAAGAACGAGATCGAGGCCCGAACCGACAGAAGCCCCTTGATACATTGTGATACGATTCATGCTTTCTGTTGGTCCTTAATCAGCGGATTTCAAAAGCAGCTCAGGGATAGGCTGCAAAGCATGGATCACTGGCCGGAGCGGATCGTGGAGGCCGGTGGAATAGGCGAGCGTGTTGTCGAGTATACGCTTGGTTACCGGGGCATCAAAGACGACCTTGTGTCTATCCATCATGACGATGTGTTGCTATTGACGATCGGGCTCATGGAGAATGTAAAGTTCAGGCGGATCATTACCGACAAATATCCGGTGATACTGATTGACGAGTATCAGGACACCAATGCCGGCTGGATCAATTCAATCAAGGCTCATTTTCTCGGACAACCCGGATCACCTCAATTCGGCTTCTTTGGAGACCACTGGCAGAAAATTTACGGTGATGGGTGCGGAAAAATCGAACACCCTTGTCTAAACTTAATCGGCAAGGGAGCTAATTTCCGGTCAGTTTCAACTATCGTGGATTGCCTGAACCGCATGCGACCGGAACTACCACAATTTGTTGTGGACCCTCACGAAGCCGGGAGTGTCCAAGTGTTTCACACTAACAATTGGCTTGGCACCCGCCAGACCGGTAACCATTGGGGCGGTGACCTACCAGGCGAGGTTTCCCACGCAGCCCTTACATTAGTGATGGATCGCCTCATACAGGAGGGTTGGGACCTGTCATCGGCGAAGGCCAAGATTCTTATGTTGACCCACCGCGTTCTGGCAAGCGAACAGGGCTACAGCAGCCTGCCCAGTATATTCCGGTTTAATGAAGCGTTTACTAAGAAGGAGCATGGGCACATCGCTTTCTTCGTCGATAATCTCGAACCGGCCTGCGACGCCTTCATTGCGCGGCAGTATGGCAAGATGTTCACAGCGCTGGGCGGCAACCTCCCGGCGATAATAAACCAAGACGACAAAGCGAAATGGTCGGCAGCGATGGAGAGACTGATCAACCTCAGAACCAACGGCACAGTCGGTGACGTAATTGCGCATTTGCGCGAGGCCCGGCGACCGCGACTTCCTGACTCTTTGGAGCAGCGTGAACGAGAACTAGAGCACTTCGATAGGACCGCAGATGAGGACATGCCGCCCGCATTGAGCGAGATGGAGGCGCTTCACGCAGTGCCTTATCAGGAAATTGTCGCCTTGACACGTTATCACGATGGACATTCGCCGTTCGAGACGAAGCACGGTGTCAAGGGCGCCGAGTTCGATAACGTGATTGTTATCGTGGGACGGGGTTGGAACCGCTATAATTTTAACGAAATGCTTGAGCTTGCACAGGATGTCGGCAGGATTCCAGCTAATAAGGAGGAAACGTTCGATCGGAACCGCAACCTCTTTTATGTTGCTTGCTCACGACCAAAGAGGCGCTTGGCAATCCTGTTTACGCAGAAGCTGTCAGACAGGGCGATGCAAACTGTGCATACGTGGTTTGGTGCTGATGCAGTTGAAGCATTGGCAATATAGCAAATGTTACTTGTCGCACAGTTACATACTAAGCGTGATCGAATGTCATTATCTTGGGAATGGTCGGCACGTATATCTGCGAGCAGGTCAATATCATTGTGAAATAAGCAGCAGTTGTCATTCAAGCAATAAAAGACGAAGGTAATCGTACCTCAGGAAGTATTATAAAAAGACTAAGCGGAAGCAGGCCCCGCGCCGGGGCATTCCTCTGCTCCAGCCCTGTCACGGCGCCTGCATTTCTCCATGCCGTGCACAGGCAAGCGCCACGCCGTCCACTTCCTCTGCCCCGTGGAACGGCATGTCGCTTGCTTTTGCGCGCACGGCATTCTTCTCCCCCCGCACCCCCCAGGGGGACAATCCCGACCGCCCACCCCTACTGGAGGTAAGCAGGGGATCGCGCCAGTCACCTGACGGATGCCTGTCACGCCCCCTGCAATGTCCCATTCCCCCCTTGCATCCCCCGGGGGGGAAATCCCTTCCTCCATTCGGCCTCCGCCTCATTCCGGGTCGGCAACCAAGCGGAAAATGGTTGCCTCGCCCTCGCCAATTCGCTCCGCTTAAGACTCGCGTCCCGCGGGCACTGTGCTCATGGGCTGCGGCCATCTGATCGGTGTTTTGAATTCGCCAGAAAGCGACTCATGCGCAAGCCATTTATTATTGATTGGTTCTTCCGCTTTGCTCCAGAAATACAGCGGAAGGCCGCTTCACGCTACCACGAAACCTGCTCCGCATACCTTCGGGGGCTTTTACCGAGTAGCTTCAGGGCATCCCGTTCCCCCGGCACACCCCGTAAAGAACCACGGGGAGTGCCTACGCGCGGTGCAAGCGCCAAGAGCATCCCTAAACCCCCGCCCCACGACTCCGGCCTGCTGGTGGTGCGCTGGCAGACCTACGCGAGGGGCTTCACGCGGTGCAAGCGCCACAAGACCGCAAGCCCCCCGGCTCTCAGCGGATACAGCCCCGCCGAGAGCCTAAGCGAGTGCCGACGCGCACAGCCCCCCCATGCCCGCCCCACGACTCCGCCCGCCGGAAGAAGCACCCGGCGACCTCCGCGAGTGTAGGCTTCCACAATAGACGAGCAAGACTAGCGGTATATTTTTAGAATAGATTGACAGATCGTTTTTAATTATCGGATTATATGAACCTCTCGCAAGAGAGGTTTTTTTATTTTAGGAGGGCGGTGCACTTTTTGGCAGAGACACCGCCCTTACTCATAGAGAAGCTTTAAGAAACCCATATGAGGTGATGTGATGGTAATAAGTGTTGCATGTAAGGTCAAGGAGATTTTTGAGAGGGGAAAGGATTACGGCTGGTTGAAGCCGGAGATATGCCCTCATTGCAAAAAGAGTCATGTATGGGGGCATGGTTTTGTAGGCGCGTATTTTGATGGGTTTTCGGGTTTCGTGTATCTACGGCGCTGGCGATGTCCGGCATGTTGGTGTGTGATTCGTGCCCGGCCCTGTGGATATTTTCAGCGGTTTCAGGCCACGCTTGAGGAGATTCGCTCCCGATTGTCATCGCGTATATCAGGAGGGCCCTGGCTGCGGGGGATGTCCCACAGCCGCCAGGGGAACTGGTTACGGGCTCTGCGGAAGAAAGTCACGGCGCGCCTGGGCAACAAGTGGCAAGATTATCTTCTTCGTGCCTTCGATCATTTTATATCTATTGATCAGATTCCCGTGAGCCGTTCCCTTTAGATTGAGAGACGGCACGTTTTTGATGGACCCTACCGAAGGGTGTCGTGGTAAAGGTGGCGCTTATGTCATAAGACCTCCGGAAAACAGCAAAGGAGGTTATTTTTATGACGGAAGAGCAAAAGAAGCGGGTGGTTATATTCAGTCGAAGGTGGTACAAATATCAAAGAGTGAATGAAGCTCCATGGAATAGGACCTAACTTGAATATAAACATCCCCATAGCAGCCGATTTGATGCAAAAGCTCTCCACAAGGGCACGAAATGTTCTCATTCAAGAGAAAATACTAACTTGTGAACAGTTGATGCGTTGTAATGAAAAAGATTTTTTTAATATTGGTGGGGTTGGCAAAAAAACGGTAAATGACATTAGGCGGTTACAGAAGAAAATTGCGGAACGACATCCCGCTTTTACCAAGTCTTATAAAAACGCCCAGGTCAAATATCCAGTGGGTAATGATAGACAGACTTTCATCCATACGCCCTCTACCTCTCCCAGATTGGTAAACACATGCTTTCCTAAGTCCTTGGATTCGAGTCTTTTATCTCGCACGCTTCCGGAAATATTCCAAATAGTATCGCAACAGTATGATTATTCAAACGATGAAACCCAAGGTAGTATAAGCAGTCTTGAAATTCCTCAACGCGATCTTAATCGACTCCGAGTGATTGCACTTTTCCCAGATGATCCGGCCGACGTTTTGCGCCATGTTGCTGTTGGTTATCTCCTGCAATCGGATATAAGCGAGGAAGCATTTTCATGCATCCTTAATCACATAGCGTCAATATTGGGCTTTACTGACCGGTCTCAAATGACAATATCAGCTGGTGCTTTATCAGATGATCCTATTTTTACTGGTATACCACCCATAGTAATCACCGAGCTGCGGCTATCGCAAAACTCTATGGGCACCGCTATCAATGGTGAAGTCAGAACGATGATATGGGAGAATCTTACCTTATTGTCCGAGAGCAATATTGTCAATCGCTTAGGGTTTTCAATGCAAGGATTACAAACCATTCGGCAAGTTTGGTATCTCAAAGAGCAAGGGTTAGAATTAATGAAAACCCTATCAAAGGGCATACCAATAGAAGCATATGGAAATTTGGAAAAACTCGTAGATGAGTTCCTGTGGAATCTGGTGGAGCGCGAGCGTGAAGGTCGGATTTTGAAAGGGCGCTTGGGATTGCTCGATGGGCGAAAATGGACGCTTGAAGAGTTGGGGGATCGTGAAAATATTACCCGTGAACGCGTCCGGCAGATTGAAGAAAAATATATTTTAAAACTTCAAAAGCCGAAAGCCCTTAGTCGTTTGGATAGGTTTTGGCATGCGGTCGATGATGTTCTTATTCCTGGGGGTGGTGTGTGCTGCGTACAGGAAATTGCTAACGCCTTGGGAAAACGCTGGGAATGGCGAAATCTCCCTTCTGACGCAGAACTCGCCTCTCTGATCGATTTGTCACCACAATACGAGGTTGTATGGAGTCTACCGATTCGTGTAATCATGCCCAAACATCAATGCGTGAGATGCCAAGCCATCCGATCAGCGATAGCAATATCTGTCGAAAATCAGCCAGATGGGGTTTTGCCATTTGATGTCGCTACTGTCAAGATTATGGAATTCTGTAGAAGCCAAGTTCGTTGCGACAAAGCTTCTTCAATTGTTCAGTTCTCAAAAGGTTATCTGCATTTTCTTGATGATGCTATAGAAGAGATATTGGCAGATGATCTTGCACTCTATACCCAATACGCATGGGCACTTAAATATGGGAAGAACCGGACTCTACTTGTCGAAACAATCCTTTATAAAGCTGGCAGACCGATGCATTTTACAGAAGTGCACGCGGCAGTTAATAAAGACCTACCTGAAGATGAGAAAATATCTGAGCGAAATATCTACGCTTATATCGAGCGTTCACCAGACCTTCTTCTCTGGGATCGGGGGACATATATTCATCGCGATCACGTTTCAATCCCATTTGGCGCAATAGCAGAGATAGAACACGACATAATATGCAGGCTTGGCGGAGCCATCCCATACCTGTCCGTTAGCGGGATTTTTGAGCAATATAAGAACAACTTAGTGAAGGAAAATATTCCTAGTGAGAGCGCGCTGTATTCCTGCCTTCGGGAATCCAACAATCCTGCATTAAGGTATCCAGAGTATCCTTATGTCATGCGAAGCGGGAATGTCGCGCAACGCCTGCCAGTGCCGCTTGTATTGGAAAAATTTGTGTTGGACCAGGAAGGTATAGTGAAATTAGAGCAGATTAGAAAATATGCCTTAGAACAGCTTTGTGTTAACGAAGCTGTATTTATGGCCAGTCATTTACCAAATACTCCGAATATTCTACGCGTGAGCCGAGGCGAGTACGTACATATACAACAGATAAGTTTGCAGAAAGACGGCCTAACTCCTATTATTGACCATCTTAGGACCCTCATCAGTTCATCAGGCCACATATCAATGATTAAGGTATTTAACGATAAAAAAATTACCTGTAAACTGATGGGAATTACATCCCCTATGCTTCTGTTTTCTATAATTCAGTTTTTCTACTCTGACGAATACGATCTTTCTCGTTATCCCCGTATCCGCTTCTCTGGTGCCGTAGAAGAGGGTGGCCGTGCAACTGGTGTAGCTACGGAAATCATCAACTACATTCTTGAAAAAGCAGAACCTTGTAGCTTTTCTGAGTTATATCAGCATTTTGTGGATGATCTAGGATATAAGCAAAATAGCGTCCATAATGTGGTATACGCTTACGAAGATGTCATGCGTTACAGTGACGGAGTTATTGTGCACATTGAGAATCTCGGGTGGACAGGGAGCAACCAGGCAGCATTGGAATTATTGGCAACCCATTATCTCTCCAATCGAGACAGTGCCGGAAAACCTTTCGGCCTCATTTCGCATTTCTATGATTATTGGCATGATCAATTACCAGCGCTTCCCGATCATTTTCTTTGGACGCCAACTCTTGTTGGAGAACTGCTATCACACGAAGGAAAATATCGTATCCTAGGTTCACAGCGCAATGCTTTCGTTTCGATTCCAAACTCATGCGGTATCGAAACTCTTGATGATCTTCTATACTATGTTCTTAGCAACGACTACGAAGGTGCTGCAAATATCAATGTTTTGGTTGCTGACATGCGGGAAGCGGGTATCTTGAAAAAGGACCTGACACCCATGATGTTGGGGGCAGATAGTCGCGTTGTTATTGATGGCAATGTTGTCCAATTAGCGGAGTTACGCGAACGTGCTAAAAGAACTTGAATTGTTACCGGTCTATGACAGCGAATACTATGACTTAATTCGTGACCTGCAAGTACCATTGCTCTCTCATGCGAAAGATTACCTGCGTGGCGTAGGGTTTTTTACCTCTGGGTGGTTGCGTCTTGCCGGGCAGGGCATGTCTGCGTTTGTGAAGGGCGGCGGTTTTGCAAGGATTGTTATTTCTCCAATCCTTGAAGGGGCAGACTGGGAAGCTCTCAAGTATGGCGAAGCTGCACGGTTTGATGCCGCACTCCGTGAAATCCTTACACGGAATATTGAAGATATTGCCAGGACACTGGAAAATGATACGCGTAACGCACTTGCTTGGATGGTTGCCGATGGGACTCTTGAGTTTCGTTTTGCACTGCCGCGTGACCGGATGTCCGCCGGAGATTATCACGACAAGATCGGTATTTTTGTGGATAGTGCTGGTGACAGGGTAGCGATTCATGGATCGCTGAACGATTCCATTAAGGCATCCTTGAACGGGGAAGCATTTTCTGTTTTTAAATCATGGGACTCCGGCCAATCTCCATATGTTGAGATGCACCAAAAGCGGCTTGAAGCCTTATGGAATAATCAAAATAAACAATTCCGCGTGTGTCATATTCCCGAGGCCATCCGAGAGAAATTCATAAAGTTGCGGGTTTCATCAGAAGCACCGTATAACAGCCCTAATTCGTTATATGGTGGCGCATCCTCTCCAAGTTGCCCTGTGAAACTTCACGATTACCAAGAGATTGCTATTCAAAAATGGCGCGAAGCGGGTTGTCGTGGAGTCTTTGAAATGGCCACCGGGACAGGCAAAACAATCACCTCATTGGCGGCTGCAAGCTCTATCTATAGGGAAAATGGTCGTCTGGCTCTGCTTATACTCGTTCCCTACCTGCACCTGCTCCAGCAATGGGAACGAAACTGCCAGCAGTTCGGGTTTGATCCTATTCTCTGTAGTGGCGAACATGGTAGATGGCAGATTGCCGTGAAATCGGCTATTCAGGATTTCAACATCGGTGTTAATAGCTATCTTTGTGTTCTTGCAGTTCATAAAACCGCCGCGACAGACAGATTTGCTGCGGCGATTCGTCGTCTTCCAGCGAGTGATACTTTGCTAATAGGTGATGAAGCGCATGGCCTTGGCGCAGCGCATTTACGTAAAGCGATGACAGAAAAAGCTGGTCTGCGACTCGGATTGTCCGCTACGCCACGCCGCTGGTTTGATGATGAAGGGACCGATACCCTTTTTAGATATTTCGGTTCAACCTGTTTTGAATTTTCGATAGATCAAGCAATTGGGAAATTCCTTACGCCTTATGAATATTATCCTCAACTGATTAATCTAACGGAGTCAGAGTCCGACCAGTACGATGAGTTAACACAAAAAATTATTGCAATCTCCACCTTGGCGGAACATGATCCCGAATTACGTGATCACCTGCAAAGACTACTCTTACAGCGTGCACGGATTATTTCGTCGGCGCAACAAAAACTGCCGGCATTGCTTCATTTGCTGAGTCGTATGCAGGAGGACTATCGACAACGCGCTGAGGAGCCGGCCGGCATTTTGGTCTATTGTGCACCAGGGGAACATCGTAAAGTATTGCAGTCCGTTGCGGCCCTTGGGTTACGTTGCCATGAGTTTGTTCATGATGTAAATTTATCGGATCGAGAAAAACTCCTGGCCCTGTTTGATACTGGCGACATTCAAGTGCTTGTTGCTATAAAGTGCCTTGATGAAGGAGTCGATGTGCCTTCTACAAGGACCGCATTCATTCTTGCCAGCAGCACAAACCCACGCGAGTTTGTCCAGCGTCGCGGGAGAATTCTCCGCCGGGCGCCGGGGAAGACCTTGGCAGTTATCTATGATTTTATAGTTGTGCCGCCGGCCGACCGCTTAGCATTGAAGCTTGGTTCCGACGTGGGAATACTTCAACGTGAAATGCCAAGATTTGTTGAGTTTGCATCCTCTGCGGTGAACCAATTCAGCGCACGGGCAGTAATACGGGATATTCTTGACCGATTCGAAATGTTGAATCTACTCGATGAGAAACCCTGGGATGTTTATCATACACTTAAACGATGGGATTGGAGTGCATATGAATGATTTAGAAAAAACCCTGTTACCTGACGTAAATGCGCTGATAATTGAAAAGCTCAACACATATCCCGCTGATGTGTGCGAATTGGCAATACAGGCAATTAGGTTATCAGAATCATACCCAGAAACAGCGGTTGCTGAGCAACTCCAGGCCATTGTACGGAAGCTCTCCAAGCAGCAGGAGGGTAATGACTTATGATATTGCATAAGATGATAGTGGAGAACTTCCGTCAATTTCGTGGAAGGCAAGAGATTGAATTTTGGGTTCCATCACTACCTCACCACAATGTGACAGTCGTATTTGGCGAGAACGGTCGGGGCAAGACAGGGTTGTTTAGAGCCATCATGTTTTGTCTCTTCGGCGAACGTCGCCTGAGCCAGGATGGAGATGTCCCACGGGAAGAATTGCAACTCGTAAATGTATCAGCACTTGAGGCGGATACTGGAGTGCCGGTGCGTACATCTGTCGAGTTGGAATTCGCTCACCTAGGGCAGTCCTATCGTTTGCGTAGAGCCATATTGGGGATGCAGGATGGAAAACGGATAATTGAAGAAGAAGATGAAAAACGCCTTTTTGTGATTACGAGTGATGGGAACACCCAGACCGTTCCGACCACTGAAATTGATGCCGTTATTGACAACATCCTTGATCGGCGTGTCAAGGATTATTTCTTGTTCGATGGTGAGAAGATTGAACGTTTAACCCGCGCTAGCATTGAACAGCGCCGGGAAATCAGTGCCGGTATTCGGAACCTGCTCAATGTTGATGCACTTGAGACAGCGATAAGGGCGGTAGGGCGCGTTTCCAAGGCTCTTGAAAGAGAATTATCCAATTCATCGCATGAAGAATTGTCGCGGCTCCTCAAGCGCCTTAGCGATAATGAAGAGGAGCAGACTCAATTACGTGGGAGGCTCGATAGTCTGGCGGATGAAATGCGCCTTGCGCGGCAAGAGATTGATAAGACTGACAATGAACTTAAAAAATTTAATGAGATACGCCATCTGCTTGATCGGCGTAAAATATTGGAACAGGAATTAAAGGAACAGGAGCAGCTGGCGGACAATACACTTAAAGAGATGCATAGTCTTGTATGTAAAGCTTCATCGCTTATTTTGGCTCCTACCGTGATTACCGTCTTCGAGCATATAGAACGTCAAAAACAAAAGGGAGAAATTCCGTCTGAAATTCGCCGTGATTTGATTGAACGAATCCTCACTGATGATGAATGCATCTGCGGTAGAGATGTTCTTAAAGATCCGGCAGCCCATTCACACATTCTTGATTGGCAAAAACGCACAAGTGACGTTACTACCCAGGATGCGGCGCTCAATCTTTGGCGATACCTGAGCGAAGTGCGTAATCACTTCAGTGACGATAAAGACTTGGTCGAAAAGCGCTTACAGCAATACGGAAATGTTCGAAGTACAATAGCTAATATCAATCGTAGCCTTGAGAACGTGAGCAATCAGATCGGCACGTCAGAACGGCAGGATGCCACAAAATTGGACGAACATCGCAAGAAACTTCAGGATGGCATTATTACGCTCGAGGCTAATGCTCGCAATGCACAGACTCAGTTGGAACGGCTCAAGCAGGAGGAGGAACGTTTACGAGCATTACTCAAAGAGGAGCGTCTGAAAGTTGGAAGGAATGATGAATTATCAAGACGGTCTATGTTGGCACGTGACACGCAGGACGCACTTAAGGATGTCTATGATCAATTTACGCGTGAGATAAAACAGTTAATAGGGCAGTCGGCCACAGAGCTCTTCGCAAAACTGTTAGATAAGGAAGGAAGGGAAAATCTAAGGACTATAGTCGTCAACAATGATTATTCATTGCAGGTGTTGGATCGGTATAAGAAGCCCTTTCTCGCAAACATCTCTGCGGGGCAACGACAAATCATGTCGATTGCATTCATTGCTGCCCTGGCTCGGGCTGCTTCGAGAGGAGGTCAAATCGAAATTCCATTGTTTATGGATACACCATTTGGCAGGTTATCATTTGAGCATCGCCAGAACCTTATAAATTATGTACCTACGTTTGCATCCCAATGGATTCTCCTGGCAACGGATACCGAGTTCCGTCGCCAGGAGGCGCAACTATTGAAAACCAGTGGCAAATGGGGGAAATTCTATATTTTGCGCCCAACGCTTGATGGCAATACGACGATTGTAGAGCAGGATATCGATTCTGCCCTGGCTATTCTTCGTGACGAGGAGGAATACTAATGAAGATGGATGGAAAAATTCGCGTTGCCACTGATGCCCATTTTAAAGAGCTTTACAATAACATGAAAAGCAGCGGTACTGTTGGGGATTTTCATGAATTGTTCTTTGTCTGTGCGTGTCTGGGCTACCAGAAAAAAAAGTCAATACAAATCAAAAAGCGTGATGACCGCTTCTGGTCAAGTACGATTACCCCACCAGAATGGGCTTGCTATTATGCCATGATATTGGAACAGAACGAGTTCGACTATGCAAAAGTTTCAGAAGACAAGGAGCTGCTCGCTGTTATTGAAGGCTATGCCAACGCCGGTATTGACATCCTGATTGAGGAATTCTTGAAGGATTACCTGCTTCCAATTTCCAATGGTTATGACCCACAACTCGACCCAACTTGCTGTACGGAACTTCCCAAACAATTTGTCCACTTTATTTTTGAGCAGTCTGAATCGGAGACTTGGGATAACTGATGCGAAATATTTTATTGGTTGAACCATCCTATAAGAGTAAGTACCCCCCGCTAGGGTTAATGAAGATTGCGGCATATCACAAGCGATTGAATGACCGAGTGGTCTTTGTGAAAGGATGCATTCCTGAAAAGCGTGTCGAACGCTGGGACCGCGTATATGTGAGTTCTCTTTTTACCTATCATTGGCGGGAAACTGTCAAAACGATAAAGTATTATCAAAACAGTGTCCCGCGAAGATCAGATGTTATAGTGGGAGGGGTGTTAGCAACCCTCCTTTGCGATGATTTGGAGTTAGAAACCGGTGCCACCGTGATATCAGGGCTGCTGGATAATCCAGGAATTCTTGATCCAGGTGATAAGATCAGAATTGATACACTAACACCGGACTATAGCATCCTTGACGAGGCAAATTATACTTATGCATTGCAAAACTGTTATATTGGGTATGCAACCCGAGGGTGCCCAAATGGGTGCGCATTTTGTGCAGTTAATCGAATAGAACCAGAATTCAATGGCTATTTACCTCTCCGCCGGCAGATTCAACTCATCGAAGAACTGTATGGAGAGAAACGTGATTTGATCTTATTAGACAACAATGTTCTGGCATCGGAACGATTTAGGGAAATTATAAAAGATATCAAGGCGTTGGGATTTGGAAAGGGCGCAACCTATTCCTATCGAAATAAATCAGGGCGCACCAGCACTGTGAACCGTTACATTGACTTTAATCAGGGATTGGATTCTCGCCTGCTGACAGAAGAGAAAATGGCGCTGTTGAGCGAGATCGCAATTCGGCCTGTCCGAATCGCGTTTGACGATATTCGCCTGCGTGACTTGTATGAAGAAAAGGTAAGATTAGCAGCCAAGTACGGTCTTCAATACCTGTCGAATTATATTCTATACAACTTTCATGATCATCCTGACGAGTTCTACGACCGATTGAAGATTAACCTTGATCTTAACGAAGAGTTAAGGCTACAGATATTCTCATTCCCTATGCGATATGTGGACTTGAAGAGCAAGGATCGTCTATCGAAGACACCGGGTAATATCGGTGAGCACTGGAATGCAAAGTACCTTCGGGCGATTCAATGTGTCTTAATACGCACGCGTGGACTTGTTGGCACTAAACGGGATTACTTCTTGAAGGCATTCGGCAAAGATCATGAGGAGTTTCATAAAATTCTGCTTATGCCAGAATCTTATATTATTTATCGATTTAAACATGAGGGTGATGGTTCCACCGACAGATGGTGGTCACAAGTATGTTCACTATCGGATTGGGAACAAGATATCTTCAAACATATCATTCACAATCATCTTTTCCGTACTGTCAATCGTGCGGATTTAACGCGTGCAGTGAAAGAGGTTCTTGATCATTATATGGAACAAGATGACCGAGAAAAATCTTTGGTAGATGTTGCCCCGGTACGTTGGGAGGCGGCCTCCAGAATCCCTGTTTCTGCAATCTCTGTGACGGATTTGTAAGCGCAATTGATCCGCCGATTGCCAGAGCGTTGCTTCAAGTTTCTTGATCTGTTCCGTTGTCATGAACCATCCTGTATTCACCTGACGTCGCTTTCTCGCTGCCCCTCCAGCGCGTCAAACGCCTGTGTACTTCTTACTCTGTCCACAGGTCAGGCTTCACCATGTATGAGGAGGTTCGCCGCACCTCAAGGCCGAATCGTGTTCGTTATCCTACGGACTGCATGTTCGCCTCCAGTTGCTCTCCACCCCGCCTCACAGCGACGCAGTTACCTTCGGCTACCGAAATCGGGCATAATCTCGGAGGAGGACTTTCACCTCCTAAATCGCGCCTGCTCCCAGGCGCACTCATACCGGCGAAGGTCGGCATCCAGTATTATCAAGCACTTTCTTAATTCCGGTTTTCCCCCGTCAAGCGGGGACTAAACTGAGCACCGGCATGACGAATAAGATAGTTGTGCAAAGCTCTCACAGTAGCTTCGCCACTTCCTGTTGAAGTTTTTTGGCTATACCTTCGTAATCCAGATTGTCCGGCAGGAAAGGCTTGCCAATTGTGACCGTAATCTTTGCGGGCCGCGGGAAGTTGGAACCGATGGCGAAGGCCTCATAGGCGCCTTTGATCGCTACGGGCACAAGAGGGATGTTCAGCTCCCGCGCAATGATGCCTACGCCTTTCTTGAATTCCCTGATCTTACCATCACGTGACCGGCCACCCTCGGGAAAGACGCAGAGGATGTTGCCTT
>ORMF012267592.1_pt1 | contig 26395 bp, 28 predicted proteins | sample 1779871 | NCBI WGS metagenome assembly ORMF01 (sample SAMEA104232316, study PRJEB22302) | groundwater metagenome | biome: forest; feature: aquifer; material: groundwater | place: USA | collected 2011-08-07 | depth 5.4 m | reverse complement strand
TAAGGCCAACATACTGTCACCAGATTTTTATAAAATTGGAGTAGGGGCGATGGATGCAAAAGTTTATGGGATGATGTTTACCCAAATTTTTTCTGACTAATGGACAGGTCAAGCAAAGCTCTAACTATTAGTGTTTTAGTCGGTGTTATTTTAGGAATAGGGCTTATTTTTGGAGGAATAAGCAGTGTTAACGAAGCAACTGAAGTTCCTCTATCTTCAATCCAACCAATATCTACACCTTTACTACAAGCATCTTCACCCTCAGCTACACTTGGGGTTGAAGGACAGAGTGCAAACGTTTTAAAAGTTGTTGATGGTGACACAATTGAAGTTGAGTATGGAGGGAAAAGTTACAAATTAAGATATATTGGTATTGATACCCCAGAAACAGTAGATCCCAGGCGTCCGGTGGGTTGTTTTGGCAAAGAAGCCAGTAATGAAAATAAAAATTTAGTAGGAGGTAAAAACGTAGTTTTGCAAAAAGATATATCTGACATGGATAAATATGGCAGATTACTTAGGTATGTTTATTTACCTTTGAGTGAAGGGAAGTTTTTATTTGTGAATGATCATTTAGTAAGGAATGGTTTTGCTAAAGTTTCCAACTTTCCACCTGATGTGAAATTTACTAATCAATTTTTAGATGCCCAGAAGGAAGCTCAAGAAAACAGTAGAGGATTATGGGGAAGTTGCCGTTAGCTTGTGATACACTGAAAGAGAGGCTCCTTCGGAGTTAGAATGAAAAAATTTACGATTCAGATTGTAGTTTTACTAGTTATCACTTTTGCAGCTTTGGGTTTTGTAACCTCTAAATTACCAGTTCTAAACTTTTCACCGACAACTCAACAACAAACTGTTAAGCTTAAAGTTGGAGATACTACAGTTAATGTGGAGATTGCAGATGACACTGACAAAAGGAAAAAAGGCTTGGCTGGAAGAGACAGTTTAGCTACAGATTCCGGAATGCTTTTTGTATATTCAACGCCAGATAAGTACATCTATTGGATGAAAGGAGTCAGGTTTCCTATAGATATTATTTGGATAAGAGAAAATCAAGTTGTAGATCTACTCAAAAACGTACCAATACCTAAACAAGGTCAGTCAGATAATGAATTGCCAAGGTATACCACAAGTTTTACAGTAGATAAAGTTTTAGAAGTTAATGCAGGATTTATAAATGCTCATGGAGTTAAACTAGGAGATAAAGTGGAGACTGTAAAGTAATGGTAGAAGTACTGCCCATAAAATTATTAACTGATGAAGATGCCCAAATTTTCGGTAGTTTGAATGTTAATTTAGGTAAATTAGGAAGAGCTGGGTTGCCTGTAGCAGCAGGTTTTGTAGTTGCTCCTCCTAGCTTTGCACTACAGACTACTTTAAACTATTATGATTTTGGGACTCAGGAGCTTTTTGAGCAAAACCTAACTTTAATTAAAAAGAAACTTAACCAGACCCCTATACCAGAGGCTTTAATAAAAGATTTATCCAAATCTAATAAATTTTTAGTCAAAGATAAATTGGTAACTGGAGTAAAGGCAGTTTGGTTGCTACTTTTGGAAAATTGGCTTGAGGAAATAAAACAAAGACTTTGGAAAGAGGGTTTTAGCCCAAATCTTACCCAAGGCTTGCAAGCAGAAACTGTATTTTTTATCAAAGATATGTCCAGTATTGGTGTTGCTTACAGAGATGAGAATTTTGATGAAGTGGTGATAAAATCCCAAAAACCATTTGATCCAAAAGTTGGTAAAAAACTAGATGATTTAATTAGAACCTGTGACAAAAAATTACTAATTCCACACCGCTACAGTTGGATTGTGGATGATAGCCCAAAACTGGTTGGAGTTTATCCTTATGTAGAGCCAGATGAGCACGAGGTTATTCAAAAGCAGCCTCATGAAATTATAAGTACAGATTTTACAGAGGTTAAAAGAAAAGTTGCTACAAAGATATATCTTGATATGTCTTCATCAAATGTTTTAGAAAGGGAAATTGATGGAGTATATATTTTAGGTGAAAAGGTAATTGGTGAAAAACCTCAAGAATCTTTAGATGATTTGATAATAAAACTTTTGCTGGTAGCACAGGGATCAAATGATTTACCAATTTTATTTAAACTAGCAGATATTGCAGAACATACACATGGGGTAAGAGGGACCTTGAGACTACTCCACCAAACAAGCCTGCTTCATACCATGGTAGAGGCTATAACTTTTGTCCGTAACAAAAAAGGTTTTATAAATTTGCACCCTGTGATCCCTTTTGTTAGATCACCAAATGAACTTGCTTTAATAAAACAGGAGTTATCTGCCAAAAAAATCTTGAGAAAACCATCTTTGAAGATTTTGGCAGAGTTTGCAGTTCCAGAAAATATCACAAATACTGAGCAGTATTTAGAAGTAGGACTGGATGGGGTAGTTCTAAATTTAGATGAGCTAATTTCCCATCTTTATGGATTTGATCATGGAGTTGAAGAAGTGAGTTTTTACAAAAAAGAAATAGTGGGTTTAATTAAATTTTTAGAACCAGGACTTAAAGCTTTACATAAAGCTAAGATCCCAGTTTTAGTTTATGGGAATATGCTTGCAGACACCACACTTCTGGAAAACTTAATAGAAAACTGGGTCTGGGGAGTAATTATAGAAAAGTATGAGGCAACATCTATAGCAGATCTGTTATATCAAGTTGAGAAAAAAATAGTAGTTAAGCGCTCAAGTTAAAAGGTTTATTATATAATCTAAATTGTGAGAAAAGAGAGACAGCCAATACCTGAACCAATCAGGGATACTTCAAAAGTTCATCATTCTAACTCTCACCTTGCAAGGCTAAGTGAGGAAGGTTTTGAAAAAGAAGAGTTATTTACAAAAAACTTAGTTAATGCTATTCTAGAAATATGGAAAGGCTAGTAGATTTTGATCCCAATGGAATCAGACCCTATGAAGAATTGAAAGCCATTGTGGGAACTGGGCCTGCAGGAGCGATATTAGCAGGGATCGCTATAGAGCAAATTAATAATCGTATGGAGGGTGGGTCGTTGGATCCTATAGAGGGTGCAAGAGGAATTTTGAGAATTGCAACTCGAACAGGGTTACTAGAACAGTAGAATGTATTCACCTTTAGGATGCTTTAAAGTTTCTAGCCATTTACTGATAGTTTTCTTTTCTACTGATTGGTGAATTTTAGTTAATTCATGAGCTAAAACGACTTCTATATCTCCAAAAACTGCCTTCATTTCGTCTAAGGTTCTTAGTAATTTATGGGGTGAAATAAACATAATATATGTAGCTTTTAATTCATTATCTTCTCGGTCGAGAATGTTTTGAAGAAGTTTTAGTCTGTGACCATGTTTTTCTGGTAAATAGCCTAAAAAAGTAAATTTATCTGGTGGTAACCCTGACAGAGTTAGGGCTGTGATAACAGAAGAAGGTCCAGGTAAAGAATCTACTGGAATATCTTGGGCCAGGCACTCTCTAACTAACTTATATCCAGGATCTGAAATAAGTGGGGTCCCTGCATCAGAAACAAGTGCTAATTTCTCTCCTGATTTCAGTCGAGAAATTAGTAAAGCCAGATTTCTCGACTCATTAAAGTCATTTAAAACAATAAGAGGCTTATGGATGTCATAATGATTAAGAAGAAATCCTGTTCTTCTGCTATCTTCACAAATTATTCCGTCAACTTCTTTTAGAGTCTCAAGCGACCTTAAAGTAATATCTTTTAAATTCCCAATTGGGGTGGCAACAACATATAACATACTATTTTTGTCATCTCTTAAATCTCGCTGTTATGCTAGCTCTGATTTCTGCATCAGTCATTATTTGATGCAGAGCTGGTAAGATTGATGCAACAATAATTAATCCTACTATTGGTAATAAGTATTTATCTACATCAGGAATAGCACTACCTAGGTAGTAACCTAAAAGTGGGATAATAATTGCCCAAAGTACTGCTCCAACTAGGTTAAAGGCTACAAATCTTTTGTACTGCATTACTCCAATTCCAGCAACCACTGGAGCAAAAGCCCGTACAACTGGCACAAATCTAGCTAAAATTATGGTTTTACCACCATGTTTATCATAAAATTTTTGAGCTCTGTTTAAGTGATCTTTATGAAACCAAATAGAGTTTTCTTTTTGAAAAAGTCTTCTGCCAAACCTTTTACCTATATAGTAGCCTAAGGAATCTCCAAAAATAGCTGCTATAAAACAGCCTAGTATTAAAACTTTAATATCCAGAACATTTTGAGAAGCTAGAAATCCTGCTGTAAAAAGAAGTGAATCTCCAGGGAAGAAAAAACCTATCATTAAACCAGATTCCAAAAATACTATAGTGAAAACCCCTAAGTATCCAGCAGTCCTAATAAGTTCTACCAAATCAAAATGCATGAAGATCAGTATATAGAAAGATACCAGCTTCTGTAAAGAGTAGTGTACTTAGATAATAAGCAAGAGGATTAGTACTGAAAGAGAAAAAGCTCCCGCAAATTTTAAAACTGTTCCTAAACAGCCCTTTTGTATATCACGGGACAGGTCTTGAAGAGGGTCATCACCTTCAGCCATTTATACTTGTATATTTTACACCCTACTTGCAAGTAGTTAAAAATTATGGAGGTGATTAAATATTGTTGACCAGTAGTCAATAAAATCTGCTATAATATTCAGTATGGCAACTCCTACAGAACAGGTAAATAAACAGCAAAAACCTATTAAAGTTAGGTCAAATACAGTAACTGGTACAGTTTACTCGCAGTTAGTCAGTGTAACCATTACAGATAATGATTTAACACTTGAGTTCGTCTATGTAAATCCAAGAACCTCTAATGAGGAAGTTTTGGAAGGTGATGTTGTTGCAAGAGTTACTCTTCCGGTTGAGGCAGCACGAGGTTTGCCTGATGCAATAAGGGAAACGCTAACAAAATACGGTGCGAAGAAAGGGATCTAATATGTTAGGTTCATATTTTGATGAAAAAATATCAAAAAAGCTAGTAGAAGTTAAAGTCCGCAAAAATACAAATTGGGATTATAGGATTTCAAATGTATTCTTTGTTAATGATGAATTAGATAGTGCAGGTGAAGATTATTTCCAGATTTTATTAAATAGCAGAGAATTTAAACAATTCGTAAACGAGAATAGGGCTTCATTAAGAAAAGAGCCCTCAAAATTAATAGATCTTACGAATCTTTAAAATGTATGCGATAAAAACACTGTCCTCAAGTATAGAAAAAGCATACGTTCGGCTTTTAAAATCTTTACCCCAAGAGAATGCGGATAAGTTAAGAGGAATATTAAAAAATAATCCAAAAGGATCAGATTCAAGCCATTGGAAGATCAAAAAAATAAAAGGATTGTGGCAGCTAGATGTTACTCAAGGCAAAATGGCTGATAGACTTGCCTATGACGTTTACGATAAACCTAATAAAGTAGTTTTACTGCATTTTGCGGGCAATCATAAGGATGCGGAGATATTTTGGAGAAATCTAAAAAATAAGTAGTTTTCCTATATTTACAACCATTCAAAAAGGGTATAATCTAAATTAGTCAGAACATTATTTAGCTTGTTAGAACCTTCTTATAACTCCCACACATTTACCCTGGATCTTTACATCAGTTGCATAAATTGGCTCCATTGCAGCATTTGCTGGTTCTAGTCTTATCCTATTTGGTTCTCTAAAAAATCTCTTTAAAGTGGCCAAGCCATTATCTAAAAGTGCCACTACTATTTCTCCATCATGGGCAATATTTTGCTCTTCAATAATTACATAATCCCCATCTAGTATTCCATCTTCTATCATAGAATCTCCTTTAACTTGGAGCACATAGGATCTTCTTTTACCACTTATCATAGTTGGAGGAACATGGATGGTGGCATTAGGATCTGTATAAGTCATAATTGGGGATCCTGCTGCTATAAAACCTAAAACTGGCAGTTCAATACCTTTTAACACATTAGAAACTTTTTGGTCTATTATTTCTATTCCTCTGACAGCTCCTTCAAATTTTTTAATCACTCCTTTTAGGGCAAGAGATTGAATATGTTCATGAACAGTGGCCAGGGAATGTACCCCAATTGCATCTGCAATTTCACTTAAAGTTGGGGAATAACCATATTTCTCAATATAAAGTTTAAGATAATCTAAAATTTGTTTTTGTCTTCTGTATAAAGTAACAGGCATATGGGTTTTGTTTGCATGATCACTTTACCAAACATAACCCAAAGGTGTCAACTAGTCATCTTTATATCAAAATATACTAAATTTAAAATAGCGCTACTCTTGCTAAGTAACCTATAATATGATATAGTTGGCATTCTATGTTAACTCCAGAACAATCCCCACTTTTACAAGTAAGAGAAGAAACTATAAGCATGTCCAAACTCAGTCTATTTGGACTTGAAATTGCTCTAGCAAAATGGCGTAATACAAACCCACATTTATACAGATATGTTGAAGGATTACATCACTTATTGCCTGATACAACAGCATCATTCTATAACACTATATTATTAGAATATGAGTTGCAGAGAAAAGCTATACCTCTAGTTGAGAAAAAAACTATTGAAGGTTACACCCCTCCAGAGGAGTTTGATTTAAGGGCATTGGAAATTGAGCAACCCTATTTAGTGCTTCAAGTGCGAAATTACTTGGATCAAATTAGAAACAGTGGAGAAAAATCGCTAGCTAATGCTGCTCAAGCTTCAATTCAAATTATGTATGAATTACTCAGAGTTCAAGCAGGAATTGAAAGATCTCAATCCTAAGATCGATGCAATCCTTAGGTTGGAGGCTAGTTAAGCCTCGGTGTTGGATACGCAGCTCCGAGGTTACAACCTAAAGATACATACATATATCCCATAGTTTGATTGATTCAATAATTTCTGTTAAAATTAGTTTTTATTATGTCAGAATTTAGAAAATTTACTCCCAAATCAGTTGCAAGAGTGGTGACCCCACTTTTTATTTTTACAAGTAGTTTAGTTCTGAGTGGGTGTCCTGAACGTCAAATATCTCAACAACAGCCCGATTATTGCTCTGGTGAACCAAACAGTGTTGTACCACCACAAATGGCAAATAAAGAGTTAAAAGCAATTCATAGAGCTTCAAGTTTGCAGATCTTTAACTCAAATTATTCAGGCACAGCTTCCCTAGTTAATCAAGATGGCAGACTGTATATTTATACAATAAAACATGTAGCTGATCTATCTCAGGGGAAAGAGCGAGCCTGTGTACTATTTCCAGGAATGGATTTCCTAGGATTACTAGACTCTAAAAAATTTCAATACCACCCTAAGCAGATTAATAATGATGATGTGATAGTTAGCTATAAAATAAATGAAGATACTTCAGCTAAATTAAAAAAAATAATTGATGAGGGAGTAATAAAACCACTGGTAGTAAGTAAAAATACCCCGAAACCAAGAAGCGAATTAGTAATACCAAGGCCAGATACTGGTTTATATACCTATATGGTGTATGTAGGTAAAAGTCCAGTAGGTTTTCTTAATCTGGTATTTAATATGGGAGATACTATATGTGCTGGTAGGAGTGGTGGACCTGTACTAGAAGTGCAAAGTGGAGGTCCAACGAACAGAATGATTGGCATTATTAGTTCTGTTGATAAGAAGTATAAGATGCCAGATCCCTCAGGAAATAGTTATAATTGCTCCGCAGTAGCTCTCGCAGTTCCTATTAACTAATTTTCTTCGGGTCTTGTTCGTGGTAAAATGTAGTTTTATTCTTCGAACGAAGTGAGAAGTTACTTTTAAAATATTATAGTTTATAAGGTAGGTTCTCGCTAATCGCTCGAATAATAAGTGAGTATGGCAAAATTTAAGATTGCATCTGAATATAAGCCTACTGGAGATCAGCCTCAAGCAATTGAGAAGTTAGTTAATGGGTTAAATAAAGGTGAACAACACCAGGTTTTGCTTGGTGTAACAGGTTCTGGTAAAACTTTTGCCATGGCCAATATTATCCAGGCAGTTCAGAGGCCTACATTAGTTATTTCCCACAATAAAACTCTGGCTGGACAGCTTGCCCAGGAATTTAGATCTATTTTTCCTAGCAATGCTGTTGAGTATTTTGTTTCTTATTATGATTATTACCAACCTGAGGCATATGTGCCTCAATCTGATACTTATATAGAAAAAGATGCCCAAATAAATGAGGAAATTGAAAAACTTAGGCTTTCCACAACTGCATCTTTAATGACCAGAAAAGATGTGGTGGTTGTAGCTTCTGTTTCTGCTATTTATAACTTAGGTTCTCCAGTTGAATATGGTCAGGCAATTTTGGAGCTAGGTGCTGGAATGAAAGCTACTTTTAACCAGATTTTAAAAATTCTTACTAAAATTTATTATGAAAGAAATGATATTGACTTCCACAGAGGAGCTTTTAGAGTCAAGGGAGATACTGTAGATATCTTTCCAGCTTATAAAGATACAGCCCTAAGAGTAGAATTTCTGGGAGATAAGGTAGAAAAAGTTTCCACGCTTGATCCCTTAACTGGAGATTTAACACCACTACGAGAAACCCAAATTATTTATCCCGCTAAACACTATATTACTCCGCAGCAGAGACTACTTCCTGCGATGAAACAGATAGAAGAAGATTTAGGATTTAGGATTAAAGATTTAAGAAAGCAGAATAAACTTGTAGAAGCTCAGCGATTGGAACAAAGGACACAATATGATTTGGAAATGATTAGGCAATTCGGATATTGTAATGGGATAGAAAATTATTCCAGGTATTTTGATGGAAGGAAACCTGGTGAGCCCCCATATTCACTTATGAATTATTTCCCTAAGGATTATCTTTTAATAATTGATGAATCACACATGAGTATTCCCCAAATCAGAGGTATGTATAACGGGGATAGATCCCGCAAGGAAACTTTAATAGATTTTGGGTTTAGGTTACCCTCAGCTTTAGATAATAGACCACTTAAGTTTGATGAGTTCCAAAGAAGAATTAATCAGGTAATTTATACCTCTGCTACTCCTGATGAGTATGAGCTCTCTTTAGCAGGGCCCGATAATGTGGCAGAACAACTAGTTAGACCTACTGGGATTTTGGATCCAACTGTGTCTGTGAGACCAATTAAAGGCCAAATTGATGATTTAGTGAAAGAAATAGAAAAGAATGTTAAAAAGGGTGAAAGGACTCTGGTGACAACTATGACCAAAAGGACTGCTGAGGATTTAACAGATTACCTTGTGGAAAAAGGTCTTAAAGTCCAATATTTACATTCTGATATTGAGACTTTGGAAAGATCTGATATTTTACACTCACTTAGGATGGGTGAGTTTGATGTGTTAGTGGGAATAAATTTACTAAGAGAAGGTTTGGACTTACCAGAGGTTTCTTTAGTTGCCATACTGGATGCAGATAAAGAAGGATTTTTAAGATCCAAAACTGCTTTGATCCAAACAATGGGTAGAGCAGCAAGACACTTAGATGGAAGAGTAATTATGTATGCAGATACTGAGACTCGCTCTATGAAAGCTGCAATTGATGAGGTGACAAGGCGTAGAAAATATCAGGAGGATTTTAATAAAAAACACAAGATTACTCCTAAAGCTATTATTAAGCCAATGAGGGATAGGCTTATTGAGAAAATTGAAACAGAGTCAGGAGAAAAAGTTTTAACTATAGATGATATTCCACCATCAGAAAGAGTTAGGATGGTTAAAAGATTAGAAGAGCAGATGCATGATGCAGCCCAGGCCCTAGATTTTGAACTAGCAGCCAAATTAAGGGATCAAATTAAGGAATTGAGCATTTGAGTAAAATCTATTTCTTTCTTCCCAAATAATATAATGCCGCTGCTACCCCTGCGCTTATTGAAATGATCACTATAAAAGATGGACCCACATATTCAGAATATTCAGGTGGTCTTTGACGCATAATTGATTGACTCTTTTTACAAAATTCCTCAGATGCTCTTAGTTGGTCTTCTGGAGTTTGGGGACTAGTAATAACTTTTCCATAACTGAACCCACCTGCCTCAGCTATAGGAGTGCCAACTATACTTTCGAAAGCCATTGCTCCGCTAGCTGCTAGAGGAACTAAAGCAGCACAAATAATTCTGTCTTTCGCTTCACTTAACATGATTTGCTAATTATACTATAGAGCTCAAAATAGTTTATTCCAAATTATTAACTGGTAGGTGTAGGAGATGGGAGTAAAGTTATGTCTTTTTTGCCTATTTCTACTTTCCCGACCTTCCAGCCAGACCAAAGAATAGTTAGTCTATCTTCTGGATTAGGATTATAATTAAAATCAATTGCTTTCCATAAATAAGGATGAGTTGAGCGGTCAGGGTAGTAAAGAGTTCCGCTTACTACCAGCGTAGTTGTATCAGGAAAGTAGTCTATGGATAAAGAAGTTCTAGTACAAGATTGATCAGTAGTAGTCCCTCTAAAACTGGGCTGTTGGGATAATTTATCCTCTATATTTATTATCTGAACTCCAGTTCCAAATTCAGCTTGCCCTAAAGGAAGAACAATCTGGCTTGGTAATCCTGAGATGATTTCCCTGCATTCATGAGGCTGTGGTTCTTTATTACCAACGCAACTTGTTAAGATTAATGCCCCTACTACTAAGAAAGCTAATCTATTTTCTAATCCCATGGTGGGCTATTTTAGCATAAAGGGACTTTAAAAATCTTGAATTAAGTATTTAACCTTTTTCTGGGTCACCAGAGGATTCTGTTTCCAAATAAGACTTTCCATCCCGTACATAATCCCAAGGCTGAGGATTATCAGACTCTCGAGGAACTTCTGTCCAGGTTTTAAGATGTCGATAGTATTCCTTATTTAGATCTCTTCCTGGAATCTGTCTTACTGTATCAGTTTCTTTATCGTATACACCTAAAATTCTCGGATCTCTTACTGTAATTCCTGTCTTAGGATCTAAGGGTTCAAGACTTACTGCTATAAAGCTGCTCATATCTAAGTCAGGGTCCTCTTTCATCCTTTTCCCTTTAATATCATAAAGGTAACCTAGACTAAATGCAGACAGTGCGTTAAATTGTACCTTTCCCCTAAGTAAATTTGCTTCTACAATTGATGCATTTTCTGGTGATTTACCATCACCTAAAACTGCTATAGGAGTGTGCATATCTTCTATGGTATTACCTCTTTTAGAAAGGTAGTTATGATTATGAGGAGTACCTCCGATCATACGCCCTTCGAAAGGTGTCATTAGGCTGTAACCATATGTACCCTCTAATTTTCTTCGTGGTTGATTGAGCTGATAGTCTCTTAATTTCTTCCATCCCGGTAACAATTTCCATTTACTTGCCTCTGCCATGTACTTAACTTATACCCCTTTAAAAATCTTGTCAAATAGTTTAAAATATGGTGTCAAACTTCGGGAAAACTATGGCAGTGGACAAAATTATTATTAAAGGTGCCCGTGAACATAATCTGAAAAATATTGATTTGGAAATTCCTAAAAACTCTCTTGTGGTTTTAACAGGACTTTCAGGTTCAGGTAAATCCTCTCTTGCTTTTGATACCCTTTATGCAGAAGGCCAACGCCGTTATGTAGAATCTTTATCAAGCTATGCCAGGCAATTTTTAGGGATTATGGATAAGCCTGATGTAGATTTAATAGAAGGGCTTTCTCCTGCTATTTCCATTGATCAAAAAAGTGCTTCACATAACCCTAGATCTACTGTTGGAACTACCACTGAAATTTATGATTATTTAAGGCTTTTATTTGCCAGAGTAGGCCATCCGCATTGTCCTGTCTGCGGAAGAGAAATTTCTAGAATGAGTGTAGAGCAAATAGTGGAGAAGGTAACAAGTGACAAGGCACAAGTAACAAGTAAAAAAGGCAGAAGGATTATGATCCTAGCTCCTGTTGTAAAAGACAGAAAAGGTGAATATTCCCAGCTTTTTTCTGATCTTTTAAAAAAAGGTTTTTCTAAAGCTAGAGTAGATAATCAAATTAGGGATTTATCAGAAGATATTGTTTTGATTAAAACGAACAAACATTCTATTGAGGTGGTGATAGACAGATTAATTTTAGACAAAAATGTCATTCTGGGGAGGAATAAAGTGACAACTCCAGAATCTCATGATAAAGATTCTGGACAAGCCAGAATGACAAATGACATGATGAGTAGATTGCACCAAAGTATTGAGACAGGGCTCAAAATGGGAGAAGGTTTGGTAATTGTAGCTGATGTTTTGGATGCTTCTTTAGAATTCCCAGCAAATCCTAAAAAAATGGAGGATCATCTTTATTCTGAAAGATTTGCTTGCCCTGTTGATAATATTTCCTTACCTGAGATTGAGCCCAGGACTTTTTCTTTTAATTCACCACACGGTGCTTGTTCAAACTGTACAGGTTTGGGAGTACTTCTTAAAATAGATGCAGAATCTATCATGAACCCAATTCTATCTATTGCTGAAGGTGGGATTTTACCTTGGTCAAAATTAGGAGAAAGTGAGACTTGGTTTAGTAGATTAATTCAGGCTGTGGGAGAACAATATGGGTTTGAATTAAATACAAGATTAGGCCAATTGAATGAGAAATCCAAGAAGGTTCTGCTTCATGGATCTGGAGATGAACAATTTAAAGTAGAAGGAAGAAATAGAGAGGGCAGGTGGACTCATTTTTATACTGAGTTTGAAGGACTAATTACAAATCTTGAAAAAAGATATAAAGAAACAGAGTCAGAATATGTAAAAAGGGAAATAGAAAAATACATGACTACAGAGATTTGTGTTGTATGCAATGGAGCAAGACTCAAAAAAGAATCCTTATCTATAACAGTTGATGATTTAAATATCAGTCAATTAACCAGTTTTGCAATTAAGGATGCTCTTGTTTGGATTAAAAACTTGAGAAGTTCAGCTTTAACAAATAGAGATGACCAGATAGCTACACCAATCCTGAAAGAAATTACCTCTAGGTTACAATTTTTAGTAGATGTGGGTTTGGATTACTTGACCTTAGATAGATCATCCAATACTTTAGCAGGAGGTGAGGCCCAAAGAATCAGGCTTGCTTCTCAAATTGGCTCAGGACTCTCTGGAGTTTTATATGTTTTAGATGAGCCATCAATAGGACTGCATCAAAGGGATAACACTAAGCTAATTGAAACTTTAAAAAGATTAAGGGACCTAGGGAATACTGTGGTAGTTGTAGAACATGACGGGGAAACCATGGAAAACTCAGATTTTATGGTGGATTTTGGACCTGGAGCTGGTGAACATGGAGGAGAAGTCGTGGCCAAAGGAACACCTAAAGAGATTATGAATAATCCGAACTCTTTAACGGGTAAGTTTTTATCTGGCAAGAAAAAAGTAAGCATAGAAGTAGATTTAAAAAGAGAAAAAGTAAATATGGGCAAACTAAAAGTAATAGGTGCTGCAGAACATAACTTAAAAGATATTGATGTCGAATTTCCTCTAGGAGAGTTTATTGCTATAACTGGTGTTTCAGGTTCAGGTAAATCTACTTTAATCCATGACATTTTATATAAGGCTTTAGCTCAAAAGTATTATCACAGTAAAGAAAAACCAGGCAAACACAAAGAAATTGAAGGAGTTGAATATATAGATAAAGTTGTTTTAGTAGACCAATCACCTATTGGTAGAACACCAAGATCCAATCCTGCAACCTACACTGGAGCTTTTACCTTTATTAGGGATTTGTTTTCCCAAAGCCCTGAGGCAAAAGTCAGGGGTTATGGACCAGGTAGGTTTTCTTTTAATGTTAAAGGAGGTAGGTGTGAGGTTTGTGAAGGTGAAGGGCAAATAAAAATAGAAATGCAGTTTTTGCCGGATGTTTATGTGGATTGCGAGTCATGCAATGGTAAAAGGTATAATAGAGAAGCACTAGAAATCCATTTTAAAGACAAGTCCATAGCTGATGTTCTTGATTTTACAGTTGAGGAAGCATTAAAATTTTTTGAAAATATCCCAAATCTTAAAAACAAACTTCAGGTTCTGAATGATGTGGGATTAGGATATATCAGGTTAGGTCAAAGTGCTCCAACTTTGTCTGGTGGTGAGGCTCAAAGAATTAAATTATCTTCAGAGTTATCTAAAAGACCAACAGGGCATACTTTATATATTTTGGATGAGCCCACAACTGGTTTACATTTTGCAGATATAGAAAGATTACTGACAATATTAAGAAAGTTAGTAAATTATGGAAATACTGTGGTAATTATTGAGCATAACTTAGATGTGATAAAAAATACAGATTGGGTAATAGATTTGGGTCCGGAAGGTGGGGATGGCGGAGGGAGGCTAGTAGCAGAGGGTACTCCAGCCCAAATTGTCAAAGTTAAAGCTTCTTATACCGGCCAATACTTGGCTAAGATTTTATAAGCGAAGCTTGAGAGCTGTGCTCATAAGCGAAGCTTGAAAACTTCGTTTGAAAGATGAGTTTTCAAACTTGTTTATGAACTTGTAGGTGGTAATTGAGGAGGCAATTCTGATGGCGGTGTTTGTTCTTCTATAACACTTTAATTGTCTCAACACCTATCTATGTTGTCAACTATTCTAATCAGCTTTCTAGCCACATAAGGTCTCACCTTGCGTGCGTACATATAAAACCTATTCTTAATCCTCGAAGTTGCATCTTTAAGAATCTTATAGTATAATTAACGATCAGAATATTATATCTATGTTTATTGAAGCGATAATATCAACTTTAGTTGACTCCAGGGATCTAGAAGCTACTAGAGCTGGGGTAGAAGAGCGGGGACTCTCAGCTGATTTAGAAGCTCGGGCATGGGCACGTATGGGTCATCCTATTATAACTGCAAGATACCTTAGACTAAGCTCTTCTTTAAGTGAACCAGATAAAACTAAGATACTGGCAATGGCTTTTGACAATTATGGAAGAAAGTTTGCTGAGGCAGCAGCTGATTACAATAGTAGAGGGGGATTTATTAATACAGAAGATCGGTACAGTAAACTAGCGGTTGAAGCATTTTCTAAAGCTAGGGAACTAAGACAATCCTTAGAAATACGTCATTAGATTCAAAGTTATTATTTTGTTACAATACTTGGGATGCTAAAGAACCTCTTTTTCAGTATTTTGTTTTTCCTGTTTACTATAATCTGTTCACTGTCCACTGCATATGCAGCTGAGGATTTTGCTACATCTTATGATGTTGTTTATGATATTGACGAGTCTGGTGTAACTACTGTTGCAGAAAAAATTACTTTAAAAAATCTAACCTCCAAATTTTATGCAACTTATTTTGAACGCTTTCTAGGTAGCACTCAAATTACAGATCTTAAAGCAACAGATTCCTCAGGAGCCTTGGGTATAACTTCTAGCCAAAAGGGAACTGGTACAAATTTAAATATTAAGTTTAACCAGCAAGTTGTGGGTTTGGGTAAAGAACTAGACTGGACTTTGCAGTACAAAACAAGCGATTTTGCTATCCGTCAGGGGAAAATCTGGCAGATCTTAATCCCAAAACTCTCCACAAAGTCCCAACAAGATAATTATAAGATAACCTTGTCTGCACCTTTAGATTTTGGGGAACCAGCTTTAATAACACCTGTCCCAAAGTCTCAAGCAACCCATTCTGGCAAAATGTTTTTAACTTTTGATAAAAGCGAGCTTCAAGATGCTGGAGTATCTGCTATTTTTGGAAGTAACCTAGTTTATGATTTTAGTTTAACTTATAGACTACAGAATGATTCTTTACTGCCTATTTTAACTCATATTGCCTTGCCTCCAGGTACCCAGTATCAAGATGTAATTTTTCAAAGAATTGAGCCTCAACCTATTAATGTAACAGTAGATGAAGATGGTAGTTACCTTGCCGGGTATAGAATGAGTAGAAACCACAAACTAGATGTACTAGTTGTAGGATCTTCTAAGTTATATGCAAAATCTAAAACTCAAAGCCCTTACTTACCAGATAATTTGCGCCAGAAATATCTGATGAGCACTAAATATTGGGAAGCTGATAATCCTGCTATTAAGGCAAAGCTGGCTGAGATTTTAAAAGGTAATGAAGAGGCAAGCCAACAACAAAAGGCAAAGTTAATCTATAAATATGTAGTAAACTCCCTAAAATATGATCCTAGCCGTGTTAAAAACAGTAATGAGCGTTTTGGTGCTGTAACTGCTCTGAACAATCCTACAACAGTAGCTTGTCTTGAATTTACAGATCTTTTTATAGCTTTCTCCCGTGCAGCTGGAATTCCAGCCCGGGAACTTGATGGTTTTGCCTATACCACAAATCCAAACTTAAGACCTTTATCTTTAGGAGAGGTACTACATGCTTGGCCAGAATATTTTGACCCAACAAGGGGTTGGGTAATGGTAGATCCAACTTGGGAGAATACTACTGCTGGAGTTGATTATTTTAATAGACTGGATTTGAACCACTTTGTTTTTGCTGTCAAAGGAACCTCCTCGACTTCTCCTATAGCTGCTGGATCTTATAAATTAAATAAAGAAGGAGATGTAAAAGTTATGCTATCTGAAATGGATTTTCTAGGAAAAGCTCAGGCAAAAGTTGATATTAATATTGATGATGAAATAGTTGCAGGGTTTCCAGGCCAATTTAAAGTCACAGTAGCAAATCAGGGTAATGCTGCTGCAAACTTTAATGATTATTCTTTAAGCACTCAGCAAATTTCTATTTTAAACCCAGATCAAAAATTAGGAGTAGTTCCACCCTTTGGGTATGTTGATTTGCAATATCAGTATAGAACTAAAACATTTTTTGACAGATTTAATGATGATATAGAAGTTTTAATTGGAGGACAAAAATTTGGGAAAGAAGTAAACGTAAAACCTTTTTTTGTTTTTACAGCTTTTCCTTTGGCTTTAGCTTTAATTATAGCTAGTATGCTGGGACTATATTTTAGCATCCTAGGGGTTTTAATTTACAGAAGAAGAGTGAAGAAAAAAAGAGTATAATCAGCACTTGTGATTCCCAGTTTTATTGATAAAAATTTAATTCCTCATAAAAGTGGGGTTTATATATACAAAAACCATGAGGCCCGGATTATCTATGTAGGGAAGGCACTGGACCTTTACCACAGGGTAGGTTCTTATTTTAGTGGAGCAGACAACCCACGCACCGCCCAGCTAGTAAGTCAGATTGCAGGATTGGAAACCATAATTGTGGAATCAGAGCTGGAGGCTTTAATTGTAGAGGCAAACTTAATCAAAAAGTACAAACCCCACTACAATATAAAACTTACTGACGATAAGGATTATCTTTATATAAAGGTTACTAAGGAACAGTTCCCCAGGATTTTAGTTGCCAGAAAGCAAGATTTGAAAGGATCTTTAAAATTTTTTGGACCTTTTCCATCTGCTACCACTGTTAGAAATACTTTAAAAAACTTAAGAAGAGTTTTCCCTTGGTGTTCCAATCCCAAGACAGCCTCAAAAGGTCTGGCCTTTCGTGCCTGTTTCTATTACCATCTTGGTTTATGCTCTGGTCCTTGTGCTGGTGAAATTAGTCAAACTGAGTATAAAAAGATTATCAAGCGCTTTATAACCTTTATGTCAGGTAAAAAAGAGCAGTTGATTGGTGAGCTTATTAAAGAAATGAATATATACGCAGCCAAACAAGATTTTGAACTAGCTGGGAGAGTAAAAAGAACCTTAGAAGGAATAACTTATTTAACTCAACCAAACAGAGCCCAAGTTTATTTAGAAAATCCTAACTTCTTGGAGGATGAAAGAAAACGAGCCTTAGATGAGTTAAAACAAGTTCTAAGATTACCTACTTTTCCAGAAAGAATAGAAGGATATGATATTTCTAATATTCAGGGCAAAGATGCAGTAGCATCATTGGTTGTTTTAACAAATGGAGAAATTGATAAATCCCAATACAGAAAATTTAAAATGCTTATTTCTGGTAAACCAGATGATTACGCCATGCATCAGGAAACCATCCGCCGCCGTATGAAACATCCTGAATGGAGGACTCCAGATGTAATACTGATTGATGGTGGAAAGGGACAAGTAAGCGCAGTTTATCAACAGATTCAACAAACAGGACCAGAAGAGTTTAAAAAAATCCCTATTTTTGGTTTGGCTAAAAGGATGGAATGGCTTTATACTACAGATGGTCAGGAAATTAGGTTACCTAGGCAAAGTAGGGTTTTAGGGTTGCTGCAAAAGCTGCGTGATGAAGCTCATAGGTTTGCTATAACTTTCCATAGAAAACGCCATGCTAAGGCATTGTATAATGGAAGTAGATAAGCAAAGCTTGAAAACAAGTTTATGAAGACAATACTGCGCTATTATCTTATTAATTTAGGGGCTTTGTGGTTTACTTCCTTGGTTATTACAGGCTTGAGTTATAGTGGAGGATTGCCTACTCTTTTCAAAGCAGGACTTGTTTTTACTGTAATAAATCTTGTTTTACTACCACTACTAAAAATTCTTCTTTTACCTTTAAACTTGTTAACTCTGGGTTTTTTTGCCTGGGTGACAAATGTTTTAGCTTTATATTTTTTAACCAGGATTGTTCCAGATATACATCTGACCCAATTCCATTTTGCAGGACTTTCAGGTGGAGGCTTTAATATTCCTAGCGGTGATGTCAGTTCTTTTTGGACAGCTATTTTAGCGTCATTTGTCATAGGATTGTTCACTCACTTCTTCCACTGGCTAGCTCACTAGTGTGATGATATAATTGTTGCCATGCAGCAAGTTCTGAATCTAATTCAAATCATTCTGGGAGTCTTATTAATTATTGTTATATTGTTGCAATCTAAAGGGACAGGTTTAGGCAGTACTTTTGGTGGAGAGTTGGGAATGTACCGTACTAAAAGGGGAGCAGAAAAACTACTTTTTAGGTTAACAATTGTTTTGACAGTTCTTTTTGTCCTGGCCTCAGTATTAGGTTTGGTGGTCTAATGTCACAAAATTCTTTGCAAAGTAACTTTAAAATTGCCTTCTTGGTGGCCTTAACTTTTATCAGGAGGCATTCTAACCAAGTCTTTTTATGGATCTTAGTTATTTTGGCAGCTTTATTTCTTCAAATAAAGTTTAACTTATTAAAACTAAGCACAAATACAGTCTCTGAAGGTCTGATTGGTACTTACCAAGAACATGACTTACCAACAGAAGTTACAAGGCTAGCCTCCCGTGGACTAGTAGATATTGACGAGACAGGACGGGTTAAGCCAGACCTGGCTGAAAGCTGGGAGGTTAATAAGGAGGCAACAAGTTATAGATTTAAACTAAAAAAGGGAATTTCTTGGATCAATGGAGATCAAATAAAAGCCTCTGACCTTGAGTTTTCTATACCAAATACTACTGTTAGTTTTCCTGACCAGTCCACAATTGAATTCAAACTAACAGATTCATACTCTGCATTTCCTTCACTTTTAACTAAGCCTCTTTTTAAAAAGGGAACATTGATTGGAACAGGCCCTTATAAAATCCAAAACATTGATAAAAGCAGGATTTTTATTACCAAAGTTGTTCTAAATGCTCCAAATTCTAATTTGCCTAAAGTTATAGTTAGATTTTATCCAAATGAAAAAACTGCTTTAACAGGTTTTGCCTTAGGGGAAACTCAATCAGTTTTAGGAGCTAGTGATAGTTTAATAGCCTCACCAGAGACGCCCAATACTTCTTTGGTAAAACTTAATACTAGAGTGGATTATACAAAGATAGTTGGTGTTTTTTATGATACTTCTGATTCAGTTTTAGGCAATAGGTCACTCCGCCAGGCTTTAAGTTTTGCAGCACCCTTAATAAAAAATGAAGTAGAAGCAAACAGCCCTTATCCACCAATGTCCTGGGCTCTAAATAAGGATGCAAAGGATTATTTAGAAAAATCTGATGAGGCCAAGTTAGCTTTGGAAAGAGCTAAGAGTAATTCTTCTGCAGAGCTTTTAAGCAAAGAGCTGGTGCTAACTACCACCTCCCAGCTGGAAAATGTAGGAAAAGAGATCATCTCTTCCTGGAAAAATTTAGGCATAAATGCAGTGCTGAGAGTAGAATCGGGAGTTCCTCAGAAATTCCAGGCACTTCTAATTACTCAAAGTATACCTTCTGACCCAGATCAATATTTTCTCTGGCATGAAACCCAGAAAGAAACAAATTTAACTAAATATAATCAAAAAAGGGTGGATAAAGATCTGGAAGATGCCAGAAAAGTTACAGGTGAGGAAGAAAGAAAACAGCTTTATTGGGATTTTCAAAAAGTATTACTAGAAGATGCTCCAGCAACTTTTCTTTACTTTCCTAAGTACAATATTTTGTATCTAAAAAAAGTTGAGGGGAAACTAAACCAGGTTTTACCTCTCCAATTTTCTCAACTAGTTAAACCCTAAAAGTAAAAAAGCTGGAAGGGATCGTGTAGTTTTAATAATTTCCAATACCTTGGGGGTATTTAGATCATCTTGTAGGGCTTTTAAAAATTCTTCTGGTAATGGAGTATCTACTAAATGAAGAGTTTTAATAACTTTTTCTGCTTCTTTTAATTCATCTTCATGGAATTCCCAGGGTTTTCTGTAGTGATGGGAAAGTAGAACCCAGCGGATTGCATTTGCAGAGTATTTTTTAAGTAAGTCAGAAACCATAACTAAATTCCCTAAGGATTTACTCATTTTCTTGCCTTTATATGAGACTTCTCCTGTATGCATCCAGTACTTTGCAAAAGGTTTTTTACCTGTTGCTCCCTCACTTTGGGCAATTTCTACTTCGTGATGGGGGAATATAAGATCTTTACCCCCTCCATGAATATCTATTTGCTCACCTAAAGTATGTATTGCCATAGCAGAACACTCAATATGCCAACCAGGCCTGCCTTTACCCCAAGGAGAAGGAAAACTTGGGATATGCTTAGGCTGAGTGAGAGTTGATGCTCTCCATAGAGTAATATCAAGAGGGTTTTTCTTATTAGGATTATCTACATCCTCCTCAAAATCTTGAGCAATTTTTAACATTTGTTTTTGGGAAAGTTTGGATAATTTACCATAATCCTTAATTTTTGTTATATCCAGGTAAACACTATTGTTTTTTTGATAAGCGAATGTTTTTTTCAGAAGTTTTTGGATCAAAACTATCATAGAATCAATATTTTCTGATGCTTTGATGTAATGAGTGGGTTTAACCCAATTAAGTGCTTTCATATCTGACAAAAATCTATTAGTCCACAAATCTGCTAGGTTTTGCCAGGGAATATTTTGCTGCTGTGCTCTTTTTAAAATATCATTATCCCGATCATTTATATCAGTAACATTTTGGGTATATTCAACTTTATATCCAAGGAAAGCTAAATACCTAACTAAAATATCAAAAGAAATATAAGTAAAAGCGTGGCCTAAATGTGTTGTGTCATATGGAGTAATTCCACAAACATACATGGTGACTTTTTTGGGGTGGAGAGGAGATAAATCTTCTAATTTATTTGATAAAGAGTTATACAGCTTCACAATTTAAGATTCTAACATACTACTAAGATTGGTATAATAAGACTTATAAGCACAGCTTTGAGCTCCGCTCATAAGCAAAGCTTGAAAACTCGTTTATGAAGCAGGAAAATAATTTTGCCTTTATAGATAGCCAAAACCTAAATTTAGGTACAGGTAAAGATATTTATAAAGGTAACAAGAGAATCTACACAGGTTGGAAACTAGACTATAAAAAATTCAGAAGATACTTATCTGATAAGTTCCGTGTTAATAAAGCATTCTTGTTTATAGGTTTCATAAAACAGAATGAAAAAATGTATAAACAACTACGTTCATTTGGATACACTAGGGAAAACCCAAAGGGAATGTTGATGCAGAATTAGTATTACATGCATCGGCGGTAGAATATTCTAATTACGACAAAGCGGTGATAATCTCAGGAGATGGTGATTTTTATTGCTTGCATGCGTTTTTAGAGAAAAATAAAAAATTACTTAGAATTATTATTCCTAATACAAAATCAGAGTCATCCTTATTAAGAAGCTTCCAGCATTATAAGACTTTTATTATCTTTGAGAAAGATAAATTAGAATTTAAGCCAAAGAAATGAGAGGCGTTGCATATAACACGCAGTTATATGTTCGTTTCTCTCTAGTGATACATTTGTATGATACCAAAACTGTACTGTGGGTGTCAATTTCTTAACATACAGAATATCTAAATAAGGCTGAAAGTAAACTTAACCAAGTCCTATCTCTTCAATTTTCAAGTCTGGTTAAGTAAAAAGGAATATTAAAATTACTTTTTAAGGATTTCCTCCAATGAAACTGTTCCAGATGCGGGAACTGATTGGATAGCTACTGTACTAGGAAGTGAATTAAATGTCGGTTGAGGAAAAAGATCTTCTGCCCTAACAGGCATTATTGGGAGGTGTTCTTTGTAATATCTCAAAACAACTACCTTCATATTGTTATCATTTTTCAGTTCCTCGTAGAACTTATTGACACCATCTTCTAGATCCTTGATAGCCCAGCCTAAATGTAATCTTATTCCACGATTTGTTAGCTGTAAGTGCAGATTTTTGTTTTGTTCAAGATTGTTCTCATGGTATAAGGCAAAAAAATGAGGTGAATAGAAATGTGTTAAAGACCACCGTAGCTCTACTACTTTTTCCCAATCATACTTTGGCATGTACTTTTTTATGAATTCTCTAAATCGGGATTCAGTTCCTCCTTGAGTAGCTAAACCTGTGTATAGGCCACCAAAATAATCAATTGCACATACCCACAGTGTAAATGCTCCTACTAAAGCTCCATCATCTTCACAGGTTCCATCTTCTCTCATCCTGCAGCATTTTTTAATGTCACCAATTTGCCATTCGATTAGTCTATCAAAATGTCCCTTAATGAACGCATTAGCCGATTGAATCTCACCTTTCTTGATTTGCATAAAAGTTATTTTTCATCAGTTTCGGGAAAGTGAAAAAGTAAAACGGTTAAAAATAATTTTCGATTAGGATCACCATTTAAAGTGACTTTGTAACTTAACCATGTATTTTCCTTCTCACCTTCAAAAGAGGAAAAATTTTGATGGGTTGGTGTTGCCTCTTTAACCTTTTCTATTACAGAAGAAAAATCAGCGTTTTTTACAAAAAGAATAATTGCTGCTTTTGAATCACGCCATGTTAGGTATTTCAAAATCTGGTTTATAGTATCGAGGTATATTTTTTCTCCACCCCAGTATTTACATTCCGCAACAAAGACATTGGAACTCTCATAGCGCATCAAGATATCTGTTTTACCAGTTTTATTGAATGTCTCACCTGTTGCAGACCCCTCAAATCTGGGTTCTAGGAACATTAGAAAATGGTCACGAAGCTGTTCTTCATCTTTGCCCTGATAGGTTGCTGGCATGCGTTCAATCTGTTTTCCTAGATCATGTACGACCTGTAATATCTCATTGTAAATATTAATATCCAGCGTTGGGTCAGGATTTGCATCAACAGTAGGGATTGAAGGTCTCGGGATAATTTTTTTTGGAATTCTCGGAGCTGGGACAGAAAATGTTTCTGGCAAATTCGGACTCTTTCTTATGGGTACCCCAAGTTGAGATAAAAAATCGCTGTTTTTCATTAAGCCCTTTTTCCGATCTTGGACACGTTGAGTAATTTCCTGCTTGAGACTAGAATTATGACCTTCAACCTGATTCCTAATATGTCCGAGCTGTGTTTTTAAGTTCCCAATTGTTCTTTCTGACTCCCGCTTAATAGTTTCAGGATCATTTGAAAAATTGATTATGTCGAATGTTAACTCTTCACCTTCCGCTGAATTGGTATGGGTGAATTCTTCTGTCCATACAATAGCTGGGTTAGGCATGTAATCTAAAATATTGATGTCCCCACTAAACGGAAAATGATAAGTAATTACTTGTCTTTTGAACTCTTTATCTTCATCAAACATAAAAAAAATAGTGCTGGGGTGACGATTAGCGGGAATCATTCTTTCACTAGGACTAATCGTCATAGCATCAAAGTCTACAGTTGGAGTGTCGAGGGTAAATTCTGAAACCAAATGGTTTATATATTCATCTTCATTAACACTTAATAAGTAGTCCTCATTTTCATTCTGTATTTTATCGTCAAAGTGTTGAAATTGATTTCGAAGAACTGCGTCTAAATGTCCTTTTGTGAAGGGTTCGAAGGTGCTCATAAATAATATTTATACTCGACATTTTACCAGAAATTGTGACACCTGTCGCTTTCCTCTCGCATTTTTTGACTGATAATTCAAGGCTAGATTTGCATATTCACGAGGTGAGTGTATTCCAGTTAGTCAATTCTTTAAGCTAATTAATGCATTAGAAGATCAAAATATCGATTTAGTGATCCGGCTGAGATTCGGACTCAGAACCGACTCCTTAAGAGGGAGTTGCTCTACCATTGAGCTACCGGACCATCGGACTATATTTTACTCTTTGCTGAGAGAACGGGCAAGGCTGAACCCATAGTATACTTGCTTTATCTATATGGACATGGTATACTTAACCCCAGTTGATTTAGAAATCAAGCTACACGAACTTTATTCCTCACGGACTACATTTTTAAGTAGCTCCTTTAATTTCTGAAAGAAAGAGCTTTGCTCATTTTTAAAATTATAAGTTTTTCTTTTTCAATTTCATAAATTATATTTATGTACAATAACAAGCCTAATGGCTTCCGCTCCTCGTTTAGGGGAGCAAACAGTAATTATTCATTTAACAGACCATTTAGAAAGAATGGTAATTTCAACAGACCCCAAAGGTTTGGTGGCAGAGGCACAGGATCCCATGAAAGCAAACTCAAAGGACAGGTAGGTATTTTCATTAAGAAAGCAGCTACGCAGTCATATCTTGAACAAGTATCAGACAAAACTTTTGCAGACTTTAATCTAATAGGTCCACTAAACGCTAATATTAGTAATAAAGGTTTTGAGATTCCTACTCCAATTCAAGCACAAACAATTCAAGCTATTTTAGAGGGTAAAGACTTAATTGGCCTTGCTAACACAGGCACTGGTAAAACAGGGGCTTTTTTAATCCCAATTATTAATAATATTTTTCAAGACCGTTCAAAATCTGTCTTCATTGTAGCCCCGACCAGGGAGCTAGCAGTGCAGATTAATGATGAGTTTAAAGAACTATCTAGAGGTATGCAGATCTATTCATCTTTAGTAATAGGTGGATCTAATATGCACAGACAAATTTCAGATTTAAGACGCAGACCCCAAGTAGTGATTGGTACACCTGGACGTTTAAAAGATCTGATTGAGCAAAGAGTTTTGCATCTTCAAGATTTCTCAATATTTGTTTTAGATGAGGTAGATTTGATGGTAGACATTGGTTTCATCCATGATGTGGAGTTTTTCATCTCGCTTTTGCCAAGAGAACGTCAATCTTTATTCTTCTCAGCTACAATTGGTCCTAAAATCAAAGATATCTTGAATAGATTTGTGACAGATCCTGTAACTGTTTCTGTAAAAATGCAAGATACTGCTGAAAATGTGGAGCAAGATGTAATTAAGATTGAAGTAGGGAAAAAAGTAGATCAGTTACATGATCTTTTAATTAAAGATGGTTTTGACAAAGTCTTAATTTTTGGTAAAACCAAACATGGAATTGAGAAATTAAACAGGGAGCTTGAATACAGAGGATTTAAAGTAGGAGCTATTCATGGAAATAAATCCCAGGGCCAAAGACAAAGAGTCCTACAATCCTTTAAACAAGACCAAATTCAAGTTTTACTTGCTACAGATGTAGCTTCCCGTGGTTTGGATATTCCAAATGTTTCTCATGTTATAAATTATGATTTGCCACAAACCTTCGAGGATTATATTCATAGGATTGGCAGAACTGGTAGAGCAGGAAAAAAAGGAATTGCTTTAACTTTTGTGGAGTAAATTATGAACGATATACGAAACATTGCTATTATTGCTCACGTTGATCATGGTAAGACTACTCTTGTAGATGCCATGCTCCGCCAATCTTTGGTTAAAATCTCAAAAGAAACCCAGGAAAAGGGAGATTTAATCATGGATTCAAATGACCTGGAGCGAGAAAGAGGAATTACTATTTTTTCTAAAAATGCCTCAATTCACTACAAGGACACAAAGATTAATATTATTGATACCCCAGGACATGCTGATTTTGGTGGGGAAGTAGAAAGAGTTCTAAAAATGGCAGATGGAGCTTTGCTTTTAATAGATGCCAAAGAAGGCCCAATGCCACAAACGAAATTTGTGTTGAAAAAGGCACTTGAGATTGGCCATAAAGTAATTGTTGTAATTAACAAAATAGACAAACCCGACACTAGAATTAATTATGTTATTAATAAAACCTTTGATTTATTTATGGAACTTGGGGCAGATGAAGAAACTGCCTACTTTCCAACTATTTATGCTTCAGGTAAACGTGGTTTAGCAGGACTGGAAACAGATCTTAGTAAAATGGATGATATTTCTCCTGTTTTTGATGCTGTTTTGCAGC
>ORMF010602255.1_pt1 | contig 26403 bp, 30 predicted proteins | sample 1779871 | NCBI WGS metagenome assembly ORMF01 (sample SAMEA104232316, study PRJEB22302) | groundwater metagenome | biome: forest; feature: aquifer; material: groundwater | place: USA | collected 2011-08-07 | depth 5.4 m | reverse complement strand
TGTGGACCACGGACTTCAACAGCGATCGAATTTTCCGGTTTGCGATGAAGTCCGAAAAGGTGACCGAATTCCTCTTACCCTCTCCCGATATTGAAATCCGGCAACTCGTGGTGGACAGTTCTACGTCCCCGGCCACGATCTGGATCCCAGATTATAGCCCACCTGGCAGGATCTTGAAGTTCCAAGCATGGTAAATCGCTCCACGGGAGCGGTGCGGAACCCCAGGGGTGTCCGTAGTGGGCGCACCGGTTCCGGGCTGCAGCCATCGAGAAACTGGCCTGGTATGCGTCGCGCTGGAAGATAGAAACCTATCACAAGATCTTGAAGTCTGGCTGTAAGGCGGAGGAATCGAGGCTGCGGACAGCAAATCGGCTGGTGAACCTGATTGCAGTCTTCTGCATTCTAAGTTGGAGACTGTTCTGGATGACCATGCTCAACCGTTCGGTTTCGGGAATGCCCGCAGGTGCGGTGTTTTCACAAACGGAGCGCCGATTGCTGGATCATCTGGTTTCGGATCGCCACGTAGATCGAGCCGTAAACGAAGGCGTCGAAGTACCGGGTCATCAATGCATCGGGATCGCCCTTGAAGTCACCCCACTCATATGTATTCACAAAGCTAGTCGATGTAATCGCTGCGCGGGTCGAGAGCGCCCGAAGCTCGCCCATCTCGCGCTTGGTCAACGGCCGATCAATCGCCCTGAATTCGTAATACTGGTATTCGCTCATTACACCATTCGTCTCTTAAGCGTGTATCCTTTGCAATAACTCCTCGGCATAAAGCGCTCCCGCTGGCGTCTCATCATGTTTGAAAAATGCAAAGACGTTCTTGTCCTCGCCCAGAAGGTGTCTCACCTTGGCCGCAATGGCTCTGCGGTCTGCTGGCGTATAGTCCGGCTTCCGCAAGCGGCAGTATACAAAGTCCGAGGTGATTACCTCCGGCACCTGAAACTTTTCCGATTCCGCTAAGCAGAGGGCGATTTTGTGTTTCTCCAAGAGACGGTAAACCGCCTCGCAGAGCCAGGAATCATGCCGGAACTCAAAGGCGTAGCGCAGGTCGGGCGGCAGGAGATCCAGAAAGGCCCGTAATACTTCCACGTTGCACCGGAACTGCGGAGGCAATTGAAATAGAATTGGACCCAGCCGCTTCGCAACCCCAAGCGGAGCGATAGCGTCAAAAAACGCTTCCGTAGCCTGCGCCGCTTCCTTGAGCCGAAGAATATGCGTGATGCGCTGGTGTCCTTTCAGAGCAAAGATAAATCCCGTCGGAGTTGTTCTGATCCAATTCTCCAGGGTACTAGTGGCAGGCAAGCGCCGGAAGGTGTAATTGATCTCCACGCTGTTCAGGTGCTGCGCGTAATGGGAGAGGAAGTTCCTGGCCGATAAATTGGAAGGGTAGAAGTCTGGCTTCCAACTCGGATAAGCAAAACCGGACGTACCTGCAAAAAGCTGTGCCATGTTTTTCGCCTTCCGTAACAATATCGCTTCAGACTATGAGCAGCAACCCTGAAAAAGAGAGCAGACCTGTCAGGCGTCTGGTCGGCTGTTTTGGTTTCGGCCTTTGGAGAGCGGGCAAGCTCCTCAAGATCGACACCAAGACCACCGAGATGACCGCCTTCGATCCGCCTACGTCCTATAACGGCGCCTATTCGGTGAGCGTGGACAAGAAAAACAACCTGGTCTGGGTCACGTTGCACCGCGTCGACAAAATCGCGCGGTTCAATCCCAAAACGCGCGAGTGGGTGGAGTTTCCATTGCCGCAGGCGGAAACCGACGTGAGAAGAATTGAGGTGGATCAGCACCATCCCAACCGCGTCTGGTGGAGCAGCGTCGGCAATTTCGGCGGCCAGGCCCGCATGGGTTACATTGAGATCCAGGACGGCACGGCGTCGCGGTAGCTCATCACACCGATTGCGAATGGGGCGCGTTTCCTGATACGTTATCTTGAATTTAGCGGGGAACGCGCTGCCTTTTCCTTCCTTGCGGGCAATGTTCCGTAACGTCGCTGGGTGCGCCGGAATTCATCGAAGTTCTCGAAAAGTCCATGCAGCGCCGTCTGGCTCCTCAAAAAGGAGGTCGTCCGGAAAAACCGGCAGTCAATCCATACCAGGTTACGCTTCTTTTGGACCAGTAGCACACAGCGAGCGAGAAAGCGTCCCGTCTGTTCCCGAGTTTCGTCCCGGAGTCCTTCTTCAATCCGACAGGATGCCCTGTTTGCTAGGCCCGGCCTATCTCAAGCCCTCAAATAGCTTTGAAGTGCTTCACCAAGAGTTCCTTCCTAGCTGTCACGAACTCCTCGAAAGCGTCCAAATCGTAGGATTTCAGCAGAGGAATCAAATGCCGCTTTTTGAATCCTTCATCCCGAGTTTCGATCCACTTTTTGAAGGGGGTAGAGTTCTTCGACAGGTTCTCTGTGTCATTCAGCAGTTGCAGGTTGACAACTGTGTTGTATAAGGTTTGGTAGCGCTCGAGCCTATCGTTATCGTAACTTCGTTTTCGCAGCAGCCGAGTGCTAAACTCGGCCGCCGGGAAAATGTGGTCCTCATGGAAAGCTGTATCCTTCCAGTCACGGTCTGGATACAGTAATGACAGAACCAGATATGTATATTTACCTCGATACTTCCGCTCCAAAAGATCGTCGATTTCCGCTTCGGAAAGTGTGGCATCAATCCCAAGGGCGTCGTTCAAGGCGTCCATTGGAAATTCCTTATACGTCTTGACCTTGAGTAGGACATCCCGCAGGCTCTTGAGCGTTGTATCGGATGAGCCGCCGAAAGAGTTTTTCAACAAGGCAAGGGATAACCATTTTCTGATATCGCTTTGTACTGCTACATCTTCTCGCTTGGATGATTTATCGAACGAGACCTCCCCCCTCTTCATCAACCAGAATGAAATGGGGAGGAGAGCCAGCGGTGCGACGATATTCTCCCAACGATAACCGAACTTAGCCACAATTCGGATGGTTGTCGTCAGATAGGTTTTGATGTTCTCCCAGTTATCTTCGATTTTGCGCAGATTCGATCTGGTGAAATTCTTAACTCTGTACTGAATTGGCAAGTCCTGCGTCAGGTAGAGACTGGCCTTTAGCACGAAGTCTTTGCCGAACCTATAGCCGTCGCCGCCGCCCAAACCGTTAAGATCGCTCGTAAGTTTCATGATCTCTTCTCGGGCATTCAATTTGTCCCACTTTGCCGTTGCGGTGGATAGCAACAAATCTGAATATTCCAGCGGAGTGCCCGCTGAGTTTGCCCTCACAAAGATCGTTAGCACCTTATCGTAATCTTGCGACCTCTCTTCGTAGAAGTTGATGATCGGCAGAGTGTGGATCTTGTTATGAAGACGCCCAATTAGTTTGTTAGCGTTCTCTTTGTCCTGCTCCGGCAGATGTGCGATTAGTCTCTTGATATTAGCCTTCGCATCTTCGGGGTCGTCGAAGTCCAGGATTTTTCCGACCTCGTACCAGAGTTTATCTTCCTTCTTCGTTTCAGAGGACTCTCTAAACTTGAACTGATAAATCAGTTCCTCTGGGTCTGCCTCATTTGCCACGGATTTCTTCAGCAGGTTCAAAAATAGTTTTGTAGTTCGCCATCGGTAGTGGAAGAAACGATACGACCCCTTCAGTCCGATGAAAAGGGACGACATCCTTTGTTGTCCATCGAGGACTAAGAATATATCCCGAGTGATACCCTTAAGGCTGGCCTCTTGGTTGTGCGGATTGGCTTGGTCAAATTTTCTAATGAACTCGAAGGTTGCCCATTGGTCCTTGTTCTCCTCGTCCACTTTCCAGAACAAAAATGAACCGATCGGATAATCACCGAGAATAGAATCGAACAGTTTCTCGATCTGGTCAGTGTCCCAAACGAACTCGCGTTGGATCGCAGGCAGAAAGTAGTCCCTGTTGATCCCATTGATTACGTCCTTGATCCTGACCGCCCTGTATTCCACGCTCCCCCCTCGTTCAAGCGAACGCTAGCACGACGAGCTGCGACCATCACCTCGTTTCAACGTGCAAGTATCAAGAATTCCCATTTTAGTTTCCAACAGCTCAATACTATACACGCATCGAGGGGTTTCAGCGCACTGTTTTATTTTCTTCTCCTTCTCCATCCCGCGGCGAAAAAAGTTCAGTGCGAAAAAAAGAAGCAGCTCGGGATGGGGGTTGGAGGCGGCTCGGAGGGAAGCGTGGGAGGCGCTGCCGGCGCGCCGGGTTTTGATAGCCCGGTTGCCGGGGCCGAGGTTTCGATCTTGCGGAAGCCGAGGCCGGCGGGGAGGGGCGAGCCGGACGGTTCCACCTGGAAGGTGAGATTCGCAATGAGGCCATCCGGGAGCGGACGGCCGCCGCCGGTAAAGCTCAGCTCCATCAGAATCACAGTCCGGGCGCTCTGGGATGCTTTGGATTTCTCGTCCGGCTTTTGCTTGCCCTTATCCTTCGAGGTCACCTTCCACCAGGAACCTGGGGGCGTCTGGGCCGTCTGAAAGACCCAGGGACCCTCGGGAATCGCAAGCTCCGCGCGAATCGTACCGAGATGTTTCGCTTGACCGGCGATGAAATACACGGGAATGGTGGCAGAGCGGCCGGGAGGACGATCTAATTTCCCGAGACGCAACTCCAGCCCGGCGTTCTTAACGCTGGCGGGCGCGGGCGCCTGCGCCTGGCCGCTCGGTGGCACGATTCCCGATCCAACCCAGAGCGCGGTGGCCAGCGCAATAAACCGAGCCGAACAATGTTGATGCCTCAGTCGATGCCTCATGGCTTTTCCCGATACCTGCACATGCTATTCTATCTGATATGATAAACCGTTTGAATCGAGGAAACCTCCCATAGTCCGTTTCCGTCTCTAACTTTATGGATCGGAAATGCTTAGAATCGCTAAAGCTTGTAAATGTCCGCAATGCGGGTTATGAAACAATGATGTATAGGCAATTATTCATCGGGATGGCGCTGTGCGGGTCGGCCTTGCTGCTGGCTGGATGCAACCGTAGCGTAACCTCCGCGCAGCAGGGCGGGCCCCAAAAGGAGCAACGCCCGATCGCCGTCAAAGCGGCTCCGGTCAGCAAACGGGAGATCAACCGATCCGTGGAAACGGTCGGTTCGTTTCTGCCTCTGGAGGAAGTCAACGTCAGCTCCGAGGTGGAGGGCAAGATCGATAGAATCCTGGTGGACGTCGGAGACAGGGTCCAGAAGGGACAGGCCTTGCTCGTGATTGCGCCGGAAGAACTGCAATATCAATTAGACGAAAAAGTTTCGGCGTTGCGGCAAACGCTGGCGCGCCTGGGAGTCAGCGATGAGAGCGCGTCGTTGAAAAGCGAAACCAGCGTGCCGGAAGTGCAGAAGGCGGCTGCCGAGCTGCAGCAGGCCAAGCTGAACTACGACCGCGCCCGCGACCTCTTTCAGCAGTCGCTGATCCCCAAGCAGCAGCTCGACGACGGCGAGGCCAAATTCAATTCGGCGCGCGCCACCTATGAGGCAACTCTGCAGCAAGTGCGCGTGACGGAAGCGGCCCTGGCGCAGTACCAGGCCGAGGTGTCATTGGCCAGAAAAAAGGTTCGGGACACGGAAATCAAAGCGCCGTTTGCGGGATGGATCAAGGAGCGGCTGGTCTCTCCCGGCCAGTACTTGCGGGTGCAGACTCCCGTCTACACGCTCATCGACACTTCGCAACTGAAGTTTCGGGGCGCGATTCCGGAAAAGATGGCGCCCTGGATTCGATCCGGCAGCGCCATGGACCTCCAGGTGGAAGCCTATCCGGACCGGACCTTCAGCGGCAAGATCAGCCGCGTGACGCCGGCATCCAGCGAGCAGAGCCGCAGCTTCACCATCGAAGCCATCATCGATAATCCGAACAATTTATTGAAGGCCGGTTTTTTTGCCAAGGCGTCGGTGGTGACGGAGCGGCAGGAGACGGTGCTGACCATTCCAGCCTCCGCCGTGCTCTACGACTACGGCGTTTACAAGGTATTTGCGATTCATGGAAACCGGGTCGCCGCCCGGGAGGTCAAGATTGGCGAGAAGATCGGCGACGACTATGAGATCGTCGAGGGTATCGGAGAAGGCGACATCGTGGCCGTCGCCGGCATTCAGAAATTGACCGATGGAGTTCATGTCACCGCCGAGATCGATCGGCCGTAAGCGGGAATCGTTATGTATATAGCCGAACTGTGCGTCAAACGTCCCGTATTCGCCACCATGACCGTGGCGTTCCTGGTGGTGCTGGGGATCTTTTCTTTCCGCGACCTGGGCGTGGATTTGTTTCCAAAAGCGGATATTCCTTCGGTCAACATCAGCATAACGCTGCGCGGGGCGAGCCCGGTGGAAATTGTCGACCAGGTGGTGCGGCCGCTGGAGGGAGCGCTGAACTCGTTGAGCGGCCTGGATGAGTTGAACGTGCGTGTGCAGGAAGGCCGCGCCTTCATCAACTGCCGGTTCGTGCTGGACCGCGACATCGAGGGCGCCGCCCAGGACGTGCGCGAAAAGGTGGCGGCCGCCATGAGAGATTTGCCGCCCGAAACGGAGCAGCCCATTGTTCGAAAGCAGGACCCGGACGCGGGCTCCGTGATGTCGCTCAACGTGGCGGGGAACCGCAGCTTGCGGGAGACTACCGAGATTGCCGACAAGCAGATCCGGGAGACTCTGGAAACCGTGGACGGCGTGGCCGCGGTCGATCTGAATGGAGGCCAGCTTCGGGAAATCCACATCCTGCTGGATGCGGAAAAGCTGAACGCCTACCAGATCACGGTAAACCAAGTGAGAGAGGCGATTCAGCGCGAGAACATCGAATCGCCGGGTGGAACGGTGTCCCGCGGCGACACCCAGTTCGGATTGCGCACCCTGGGACGGCTCGACGCGCCGAGCGAATTCGATCAAATCGTAGTGACTTCCGTCCGGGGAACTCCGATCAAGATCGGAGATCTGGGCCGCTCCGAAGACACCGTGGAAGACCTCAGATCGTTCGTGGAACTGGACGGGAAACGGGCGGTGAGCCTGGAGATTTCGCGGCAGCCGGGAACAAACACGGTCCAAGTGATCGACACGGTCAAGAAGAGACTCGAACAACTGAAGAAGACGCTGCCGCCCGACATTCAGATTCAGATCATCAAAGACGATTCACGTTTCATCAAGGCCTCCGTCAACGCCCTGCTCGAACACTTGGTATTGGGGAGTCTGCTGGCCAGCTTGGTGGTGCTGCTGTTCATTCGGGACTGGCGGACGGTGGTGATCGCGTCGCTGGCGATTCCCTCATCCATCATCGCCACCTTCACGGCCATCCGCTTCCTCAACTTCACGCTGAACAGCATGACGCTGCTGGCGCTGACGCTGGCGGTGGGAATTGTGATCGACGACGCCGTGATTGTGCTGGAAAACATCTTTCGGTATATCGAGGAAAAGGGCTACTCCCCATATAACGCGGCCATTGCGGCGACGGAAGAGATCGGGATGGCGGTGGTGGCGACGACGCTGTCGCTGGTCATCATCTTCCTGCCGGTGGCGTTCATCACCGGGTTTGCGCGGCGCTTTGTGTACCAGTTTGGAATCACCATGGCGATCGCGGTATTGGTGTCGCTGCTGGTGGGATTCACGTTGACGCCGATGCTGGCCTCGAAATTTCTGCGGCGTCCGGGCGGACGAGAAGAGGGCGGGGAACGAAAGACGACCAAGGAAACGAAGTTCTTCGGAATATTGAGCCGCTCCTACGACCGCATGTTGCGGTGGTCGCTCGACCACCGCTGGGCAGTGGCCTCGATCGCGGTGATTACGGGACTGTGCGTGGTGCCTCTGAACAAGTACGTCGGCCGGGATTGGGTGCCCGCAGACGACCAGGGGGAATTCGAGTTCATCTTCGATGCGCCGGAGGGTTATTCCGTCGAGGGCACCGCGGCGGTGGCAAGGCGTCTGTCGGAAAAGCTGCGCAAGATACCGGAGGTCCTGCATGTCCGGCCGTCGATCAACGATCGTCCCAGCCACTGCCACATTTATATCAAGCTCGCCGATTTGAGCCAGCGGAAGCGGAGCAACTTGGAGATCGCCGATGAAATCCGGCGTACCATTGCACCGGACATATACAGCTTTCAGCCGCGGATGTCGATCCCGTCAGCCCTCGGCGGCGGCGAGCAGCAGAACTGGAATATCCAGATGAACCTGGTGGGACCGGAGTTCCTCGACCTGACCCAACTGGGCAGCAAGCTCATCGTGGAATTGAAAAAGATCCCCGGCATCCAGGACACTTTTCTGGGGCTGAGTCCCGGAGGACCGGAATTCCAGGTGAAGATCGACCGCGCCAAGGCCGCCGACTTGGGCGTGCGCGTCTCGGACGTGACCACGGCGATGCGGCTGATGGTGGCGGGAGAAGACAAGATCTCGTCCTACCGCGAAGGAGACAATCAGTACGACGTGAAGATGCTGCTCTTCGAGCGGCAGCGGAGCGATCCGACGATGTTGTCGCGCCTTATGATCCCGTCGTCCAAACAGGGTCAGGTGCGGCTGGACAGCTTTGCGACGCTGGAGCGAGGTATCGGCCCCAGCCAATTGACGCGGCTGAACCGGATGTACACGGGAGGCATTAACGCCAATCTGGAACCGTGGCTGACCATGGACCGGGCCTTGCCGCTGATCGGGAAGGCCGTCCAAAAGGTCGGGTTGCCGCCCGGCTATGGCGTGAGGTATTCGGGCCAGGTGCGGAACCTGGATCAGACCACGCAAAATCTGCTGCTGGCCATGCTGCTGGCGGTTATTTTTATGTACATGGTCCTGGCCGCGCAGTTTGAAAGCTTCTTGCATCCGCTGATCATCATGCTGGCGCTGCCGCTGAGCCTGCCGTTTGCGCTGCTGACTCTTTACCTGACCAAGCAAACATTGAACCTGTGGAGCGCCTTGGGAATCATGCTGCTGCTGGCGATCGTGAAGAAGAACGGTATTCTGCAAGTCGATTACGCCAACCGCTTGCGCGCCGAAGGCAAGCCGCTGCGGGAAGCCGTCATCGAAGCGAGCCACACGCGGCTGCGTCCCATCCTGATGACGACGGCGGCGATTATCGCCGGCCTGATCCCGACCGCGATGGGAGTGGGAGAAGGCTCGCAGCAGAGATCCGCGATCGCCACGACGATCATCGGAGGCCAGGCGCTCTGCCTGTTGCTGACGCTGTTGGTGACGCCGGTGGCCTATTCATTGTTTGCCGAGATGGGTGAGGCGCGATTGTTCGTCCGGATTTCGCAGGCATTCGCCCGTATGCGCCCTGGGTTGGCCATCCCGCAAGAAAAGCCTCATTGAAAAGCCTAGGCGCGCCCGATTCTTTGGATATCCGCAGTGCGTCATGTTTCCGGCGAGAGAACGTAATTCTGCAGGAGGAAATGAATCAAATGAAACTCAATAAGACCGCGTGCGCACTCTTCGTAATGCTAGCTGCAACCTGGGCCTTGGCGCAGGGCGTGGACATCTCGGGAACCTGGAAGGCGAAAACCGTCAGCCCCCGCGGTACCGCCGAGCAAACTATCACATTCAAACAGACCGGCAATACCTTTACCGGCGAGATGGTCAACTCGCAGGGCGCCAGCGAAGCGATCAAAGACGGCAAGATCAACGGCGATGCGATTGAATTCAATGTCGAGCGGAAACAGGCGAGCGGCGAGATGAGTAAGGTCCCCTACAAGGGTACGGTGGGGCAGGACGAAATCACGGGAACCTTCACGGGAGCCAGCGGCGCCAGCGTCAACTGGACCGCCAAGCGCGGAAGTTAGGGAATGTTGCAAAACCTCTTGAGACGCCCGTAAGGGCACGACTTCAGTCGTGCCGTCGTCTGATGGTAAGGGGAGGGCTTTAGCCTCCCGCAGGGCGGGATGCGTCCTTGGCCCTCAGCGGCTGAAGCCGCTTGTTTCATCTCACGCTTTCGGCACGGTTAAAACCGTGTCCTTCCAACCCGTTAAAACAGGTTTTGCAGCAGCCTCTAGGGAATTTACCGCGATCAAAACGGCTGGATGCCTTTGCAGACGGGACACTTCGTGGACCCTACGCCGATCAACTGGCCGCAAAAAGCGCACTGCTTGGTGCTCTCGGGCAGGGAAGGCTCGGGCGGCGCGACGGGCGGTTGCTCCATCGGCACGGCCGGTTGTGGCTGTACCTGGGGCTTGAGGAAGTAGAGCGCATGGAACAGCGCCACGATGAACAGCATCGTGCCGTAGATCCACCATAGCCCGAAGCTGCGTCCTTTGCGATGCGCAATGACGGCGGGAATCAGACCCAGGATCGACGCCAGGACCCAGGTTTGGAGCAGTTGTTCTTGACTAAGAGGTTGCATGGCCCTAACTGCCATTTTAACCCTTGTTCGCGGAAAGTTGTAATCGGAGGCGGAGGCGGGAGTTTCTACGCCAGCCAAGATTAGGTAGGAAGGTATCTTTGCAGAGATTGTTTCGAGACTCCGAGTGCGAGGAGCGAACGTATCAGCAAATCGGCGGAGACAGATGGATCACCGGCCTCCATTTTGGCGATTCGGGATTGACTCGATCCAAGGCGTTTTGCGAGGCTGGTTTGGGTCATCTTCAAAGTACGCCGCCTCTTTGGAAGATTCCTTGCGAGGTCCAGCTTGAGTTCACTGTACGCAACTTCTTCGTTGGAAAGCTCCAGAAAATCCTGGACGGTTCCGGCCTTCCAGCCCTTGGATTCCAGTCTCTTGCGTTTTGACTGATTCATCAACATTTCTCTTCGTGCATTGATTCCCGGGCGCGTCAAAAGGCGAAATGGACTGTATACTTCACCAAAGGTTTGTTGCTAGTCTTAAGGCACTTTGACTCGTTTTGGCGGAGGAGGACATGGGAGGAATGACCAGGAAAGCAACGATTGGCGTGGCGGGTTTGGCGATGATTCTTGCGTTTGCTGCCAGCGGTGCACGCGGGCAGGCTGGAGCGGGGCGAACAGCGCCCAAGATGGCGGAAGAGGTTTACAAGAATATCCAAGTGCTGCAAGGAGTGCCGGCCGACCTGTTGCTCCCTACGATGCAGCTCATCGCGATTTCGCTGGGGACCCAATGCAACCACTGCCATGTTAACGGCGGGTTTGAGAGAGACGACAAGGCCCCCAAGGAGTTTGCGCGCGTGATGATGAAGATGGTCTTCGCGCTCAATAAGGGCACCTTCGGCGACCGCCCGCTGATTACCTGCTATACGTGCCACCGGGGAAACCTGAGGCCGGTGGGAACGGTGGAACCGGCGGATATGGGCAAGACCTCTCCGGCGCCGGGGCTGGTCGGAAATCAGCCGAGCGCGAATCAAATGATCGATCAGTACCTGCAGGCGATTGGTGGAAGCGATGCGATCTCAAAGATAAGCACTCGAGTTGCCAAGGGGAAGATCGAGTCGGCCGCGAACCCGACGGCTCCGGTCGAGATGTACGCCAAGGCTCCGGATAAAGGGCTCACCGTGACGCACATCTTGGGGACCGACAGCTTCGTGGGCTTTAACGGGAACAGCGGATGGATCTCCAATCCGACGAACGGTACGGGCGACTTGGCGGCCGCCGAAACCGAAGCGGCGAAGCTCGAAGATCCGCTCTATCTGGCCGCGAACGTGAAGAAGACATACCGGTGGCACGTCGAGGCCCCGGAAAAAGCCGGAGACCGGGAGGCGTATGTTCTAAACGGAGACTCGCAGGGACACGTGCCCGTCCGGATCTATCTCGACCGGCAGACCGGACTGCTGCTGCGCCTGGTGCACTTCGTCGATACGCCCTTCGGGCGGCTGCCTGCGCAGTTGGACTACGGCGATTACCGGGAAGTGGATGGCGTGAAAGTGCCATTCCAGATTTCGGCAGTCCGGCCGAACGGGAGGAACACGATCCGGTTGGAGCAGGTCCAGCAGAATGTCCCGGTGGAGGACGCCAAGTTTGTGAAACCGGCGACTCCAGCGCCCTGAAATTTGCTCTGGAGCGCAGATTGGCTGCGGCGTCGAAGGATATCCGGCGCCTGTTGCGTGAATACATTCAGGAGGTTCTACCATGAATGCGTTGGGCAGGAAGTTCGCGGCCGTTTCACTCGGCATAGTTTTCTGTGCACTCGGTTGGAAGGCTTCGGGGGCGGAGACACAGGCGGAGGCTCCGAAGATTGTGGGAACCTGGAAGCTCAATCTTTCGAAATCGAAGTTCAACTCCGGTCAGCCGCTCAAGAGCCGAATCATCACGTGGGTCTGGAACGGCAAAACGTTAGAAAATACCACCCATGAAGTCGATTCCCAAGGCAAGAAAACCGTGACCCGCTTTAGCCCGAGATCCGACGGCAAGATGTATCCCGTATTCGACAACGACAGCAAAACCCCGGCGCGATATGTTCGAATGAAGATGATTGACCCGTATACGATTGAGATCACCTCTCAAAAAAATGGCAAGGACTTGACCACTTATCGGCATACTGTTTCTAAGGATGGCAAAACCGATACCATCACCCAAACTGGCGCTACAATGGACGGGCAGCAGGGGACGGAAGTTTTGGTCTACGACCGGCAATAGGACCTATCCACAAAAAGTGTAGTTGACTCAGATCGGTTGTTTCGAAACAGGATGTTTTGGCGTAATGCGTTCCTAGGATCGGCGGAGCTCCATTGGCCAGAGCCGTTTTGGATAATATTGGCGAATTGGGTCAGACGCCCCATGATTGCTGCCATTTCAATATACGTTATTTAGCCCAATGTCATTGGCAGAAACAACTTTTTCTCTGACGATTTGGCTTTGGGAAGCGAAGTTCGTTACACTGATCGTGCTTCAGATGCAATACAGAGCACGAAGAGGCTGGCATTGAAATCAATCAATTGAGCGGAGGACGAATGGCAGATACCAAGATAACAGTCAAGAATAATGGTCCCCTGAGGGTCGAGGGACAGTTTACGATCTGCGATCAGGAAGAGAAACCGTTTGGGCTGGCGGGACGAACCGTAATTTCGCTATGCCGTTGCGGGCACTCGGAAAACAAGCCTTTTTGCGATGGCTCACATAGCCGAGTGGGGTTCAAGTCGGAGGTGAAGGCGCGCGAACTGCCACCCCCCGCTCCCAAACCGGCTTAGACGTTTTCGGGAGTGAAACACGACTCACCCACCCCGGTGTAAGACAATTCCGCCGGGGTGAAGCATCGCTATCTAAAATCCTGCATTATTGAACCGAAACCCGCCAAGGCACCGGAGGAAAGACAGGAAATCCCTATAGTCCTTAGTTATTTCCGGTCTGGTGCCGTTCCTGGCAAGTCACGCAATAGCGGGCCCACGGAACCGCATCCAGGCGCTTACGCGTTATGGCGATACCGCAATCCATGCAGGTCCCATAGCTCCCATCGCGCAGGCGGAGCAGAGCGGCGTCGATATCCCGCAAAACCTCGACATCGGCGCTGTTGGTCTGCAGGAAGATCCATTCCTCATGGCTCTTGTCAGCCCAGTCGGCCGAATCGTAAGGGTCTTCGGCTGCGTGGAGCATGGGATTGGACGACGGCATCTTCAGATGGGCGCGCAGTTCGGTGGATTTCTCCTCGAGCATCCGGCGCACTTGCTTGTTGGTGATGGAGTTGGTCTTGTTCGTTATAGTTGCCGTTTTCATTGTGTCACCTCAGTCGCTCTAATGGCCCTCGAATCAGTAGATGCAATTCCATATAGAACGGATTCATTTTAATGCGATCCCCGAAACTTCCGGTTCGCAGATTCTATTAGTTGCAAGCGAAGAATGCAAGGTTGCCTCGCAAATTTCTTTTGACAAAGTATTTGACAAAGTATCACCGGACGAAAGACATTAACTTTCAGTCATAAATCGCGTTGAGTGGCTTTCAGGTTCCCGACCAACCGCCCCTTCCTGTTGGAACTCAACTCATCAAGTAAATCCTTGTGCAAGTCCAATACCAATTCGTCAGCTTCACTCATCCTTAAGAAACAAAAGAAACAACCGTTTTCGAAACGGAAAAATGCTTTGGGAGCCAGGGAGGAGGTCTCGGCGGCAGCCAGCAAGATTATTGCAACATATTCAGAATCAGCAATATGGAAGAATGTCTTGCGGTGTTTGCACGGTTCCGCCTTGTAATGTAATAAGAATAGAATTTGGAAAGCGTTTTTCTGGAGGCGCAACCGTCTATAGCACGAAATCTTCAAGGAGCGGGAGGTCGGCTCGATCCAGGAGCCTTAGTGCATCGAGGATTATTTCCCGCTGCAATTTGGCATCATGAGGTCTGCCGAGCGTAAAGCCGTGCGGAAATGGAACATAAAGAGCCCTGGGGGGACGAACTTTATTGGTTACGCCCTTGAGGAGGCTCAGCGAAACGGTAGCAATGCCAACCTCTTCGATGGCGCCCTGGATCAGACCGACGGCCTGATTGCACATCGGTCAGACCGGTGTCAGAAATACTAAATCCACTCCATCCTGTTTCAACAGCCGGGCCGCTTCGGGTGCCGTATCACGCAGCAGCCTTCCCGTAGCGGTCAGCGATCCCATGAAACTCAGGTGACGATCATTCAGGCTGCCGACGACACCTTCGGCTGCCAGCTCCCGGAATCGGTCCAAGGGAAAGCAGAGGTTGAGATCAGACTCGATGCCGCTGTGATCGAATGCCTTGCTGCGGTGGGCGATCAGCAGTTCTGTAATGGCAATGTCACCCGCAATCCATCGGAAGGAGCAATCGCCCGCCTTCAGCGTCATGTCAAAAGGAGTCTGATCCTTCATATGAAGGCCGGCCGTGGTTAACAGGGCCACTCTGGATTCGTTCAGCGGTTTCACCGGAGCGGGACGGGTCCAGGGGGAGCGGCGTAACGGATAAGTTTTCATGAAAACTTGAATCCAAAGCGGCAGTTCCTTTAATTCAGCCATGCGCAATTAGCTCCAGGATACCAATTCGAACGGATGCCCAATTCTGGATGGGAGGCCTGGTGGGAAGACGGGCAAAAGAATCGTCGAGCCTTTAGGAAATGTGGAATCCGAGGAACATCGGGTAGCCGGAGAAAAACCCGAACAGTATCCCTACGATTGCTCCCACCACAAAAAACGCCGCCACGCTCAGGCCGATTCGGGTTGGCGCGTTTAGCTTCGAAGGAAAAAACAGGACTCCGGCCTGGGAAAGCAAAATGGCTCCGGTCGGCACGTTGTGTCCCCACGAGCCGTGGCTGCACCAGGGGCACATCACACCATTGGCCATCAAATGCTGCATTCCATGAATGTTGCAAAACTTGCCCGCCGCAGCCAGCGCCGATTGGCAGCCGCAACTGAACAGCAGGTTGCAAAGGCTGCTGCGAAACACCAACGTGCCTGCCGCGACCACCAGAAGCGCGAGTCCCTGAACCGCCAGTGCTTTTTTTGTCATGCGGTAGATTATAACTCAAAATCCCGCGGCGAAATCTTGATGATTGCCACAATGGGCCGCGCCCGATATACTGATGCGGGTCGCGATCTTTTGGCGACGGGTCGGCAATCGCTCGACGAGGCCCTGTTGCCGGATTTCCGTTCCACTGTGATGCTATCATCCCAGCGTTCCGAATCCGCATTGACCGTCGCCGGAGTCATTCCGGCACGCATGGAATCGCAGAGGCTACCGGGAAAGGTCTTGCGCCCGATCTGCGGACGTCCCATGCTGCACCGGGTCTACGAGGCGGCTCGCACTTGCCGTCATCTGACGGAACTGTGGGTGGCCACCGACTCGGAGGAGATTCGCGACTACTGCACGCAGAACCAGATTCCGGTGCTGATGACTTCGCGTTCCCACCGCAGCGGCACGGACCGCATCTACGAGGTCATGCGAATGCAGGCCGCGGAAAACAGGCAGCCGGAGATTTACGTCAACGTGCAAGGCGACGAGCCGATGCTTCAGGCCATCCATCTCGATCTGCTGATCGAGCCGTTTCTCAAGGAACCGTCAACCCAGGTCACCACGCTCAAGACCCCCCTCGCTCCCAACGAAGCGGGGAACCCCAACGTGGTCAAGGTCGTCACCGATGCACGCGGACGTGCGCTCTACTTTTCCAGGGCGGGCATTCCGTTTCGGCGCAATCCGCCCCCGTCCTTTCCAGGCTCGCCGAACCTCTTCTCGAAATACACCTACTTCAAACACCTGGGCCTCTATGCCTATCGCCGAGATGCGCTGGAACGATACGCGCGCCTGCCGGTGTCGCCGCTGGAAGAGACCGAGAGGCTGGAGCAGTTGCGGTTTCTGGAAAACGGAATTGCAATTCACGTCTCGGAAACATCCTTCGACACCATCGGCGTGGATACGGAAGAGGATTTGCAAGCCGTCACGCGGTACTTTGAGAGCCTTCCGCGCAGCCGCTGAAAGCTGTGTTCAGCAGCGGACTTGTAGCCGATTCCAGCGCCGCCTTCGGCGCGGCATTGCTTGAAGCCTCCCCCTCCAATAAACAATCCCGCAACCGCCGAAGCACTGCCGAGTGCAACTGGGAAATCCTGGACTGGTGCAGATTCAGAATTTCTCCAATCTGTTGCATGTTGAGCTCGCGCTGATAATAGAGATCAATGATCTCGCGGTCGCGGCCCGGAAGACGGGAAACTGCCCGAGCCAGCCGGGATATCCGTTCCTTTCTGTCGTAGAGCGAGGCCGGATCTTGCGAACCTCCGCTTTCCGTTTGGCGATGGCCGGCTTGCTCCGACATCTTTTCCAGGTCGGTCAGGTTCCATCCCCCGCAACGAATTTCGAGCAGGGGAGCGGCGAGGGGAACGGATGTCCGGACGGCGGCTGGCTCGGGAGTGCCGCCCGTAGATTCCGGCTTGCTCTCGCTCATTTGGCTTTCGCCAAGGGCCATGGAAGCGGTCGAACGATTTGCGTCGGAAATCCGGCCCGAAACAATTTCTTCCGCTTCAAAACTTCTCTGCCGATACTCCGCTTTCTTCCGGCAGGCGCCGCGGGAGAGCCAGTTCATTCGGCGCAGCCCGTCCAGAATCGCTCCGCGAATGCGATGCTCCGCAAAGGTTTTCAGCAGAGCGCCGCGAGAGGGATCGAACCCATTCATGGCCTGGATCAAGCCGATGGTTCCATAGCCGATCAGGTCCTCCAAGTCGGCCAAAGCGTGAAATCGCTTGCAAACCTGCTTGGCGATGATGTGCACCTGCGGGAGATGTTGCTGCAAGAGCATTTCCTGTTCTTCCGGCGCGGGGGCAGGGCGCGGCATCTCTCGGAGGCGGGCGAGATTGCGACCGGTCCGATTGGTAAAGATACCGTCGTTATGGCGGCGCGGGCGTTTAGCTACGGCGGCGGTGGAAATCATCGTTGAGCTTACTGTTGCAGTCATTGTGCAAACCATCCAGGTCCTCCTCCGAACGAAATGCTCACAGCCTTCTCCTAATGCACCCCCGGCACCAAAGGGCGCGGAATCGTGGTGCGGCGCTAAGCCGCTGAAGCCGTTTTCGTTACGGATTATTCAGGGCAGGCGTTGTTTTTTCGTGGAGTGCCAAATCGGGAAGGAAGCCCAAAGTGGGGCTGAGAAATGAAACTCCGAAGACCATCGGCTGCGGTGTTTGATTGCAGCGGGCAAAGCCGCAACCAAAATCGCCACAGAGGCACAGAGGCGCAGAGAAAATAAAAACCTTTTTTAAATTCCCTTCTTGCCTTTGCTCCTCTGTGTCTCTGTGCCTCTGTGGTAAAAGATCTTCGCGGGCGGAGAAGAATATCGGCATTAGTCGTACAGCGGGCAAAGACTCCAGTTCGCCCGTGCCGATCTGTCGCCGAACTCGCTTTCCGGCGATAATGGCATCCGGAGGGCGAGGTGAAGGTCAGCGTCGAAGGCTATAGCGGCTACAAGCTAAACGAACGTCCGCGCCGCTTTAATCTCAATGGCCGGGAATATGAGGTGAAAGAGATCCTCGACCAGTGGTACGGTCCCGACTCGTCCTATTTCAAAGTTTGGGCGAGCGACGGAAATTACTATATTCTCCGCTATCGCGCTCTAGCCGATGAGTGGAGCCTGGAGTCTTACCGCCAGCCCTCCAGCGGCGAGAAAGACGTATAATCGACTCTTGCACCCGACACACATCTGAAGGCAAATTATTCGTTGATTCCGACTCCTGACCTCTCATATGAAACACGTCATTGTAGGAACAGCCGGGCACATCGATCACGGCAAAAGCTCGCTGGTGCGGGCTTTGACGGGCACCGACCCGGATCGCTGGGAAGAAGAAAAACGGCGCGGCATCACCATCGACATCGGCTTTGCGACGCTCGATCTCGGGAATGACATTCGCCTGGGTTTTGTGGATGTTCCCGGCCATGAGCGGTTCGTCAAGAATATGCTGGCCGGCATCAGCGGCATTGACCTGCTGCTCTTCATCGTCGCCGCCGACGAGTCCATCCAGCCGCAGACGCGCGAGCACTTCGATATCTGCCGCCTGCTCGAAGTGCGCAAGGGGATCGTGCTGGTCACCAAGTCGGACCTGGTGGAAAAGGACATCCTGGAATTGGTGAAGCTGGAGCTGGAGGAGTTTGTGGCGGGATCGTTCCTGGAAGGCGCTCCGATCCTGGCCGTCAGTTCCAAGACGGGCGAGGGACTGGAGCGCTTGATCGAAGAGTTGCGGCGGCTTGCCGCCGAGGTTCCCGCGAAGGATTCCTCGCGCCACTTCCGGCTCCCCATCGACCGCTCGTTTGTGATGAAAGGCTTTGGGACCGTCATTACGGGAACGCTCGTCTCGGGGAAGATTCAGAGAGAATCCGAGGTGGAGGTGCACCCGATAGGGAAGCGGTTGCGTGTGCGCGGCATTCAGGTTCACAACCAGCCTGTCGAGACGGCGTATGCGGGGCAGCGCACGGCGTTGAACCTGGCGGGCGTCGGCGGCGGCCTGGAATCCGCGGAACTCGAGCGCGGCATGACGCTCACCGAGCCGGGTTTGTTTCAATCGGCCACGCGCGTCGATTGCCTGCTGCACCTGCTACGGTCGGCCGCACCGCTCAGGAACGGCAGCCAGGTTCATTTCCATTCCGCCACGTCCGAGGTGGTCGCAAAAGCCGTGATGCCCGGCTCTGCCACGAACGAGGCGGAAAGAAAACTGGAGCCCGGCGCTAGCGGCTACGCGCAGTTCCGTCTGCGCGAGCCAATCCTGCTGCTACCCGGCGACCGGTTTATCATCCGCCAGATTTCGCCGCTGGTCACGATCGGCGGAGGGCGAGTGCTGGACAATTGGGCCGGGCGTCCACTCGATCGAACGACGGCGCGCGTTAAAGGGATCGGGCGGACGCTTTCCGCGGAGGAGCAGAAAAAATTCCTTGACCACCTTGTGAAGGGCAACCGGGAGGAGATTCTCGATAGCCTCTTGGAAACGAGTCCGGGAGGCTGCCTCGGCGAGCAGGAGTTGATCGCCCGCACGGGCTGGCTCCAGCAAGAAATCCGCCAAACGACCGGGGCGCTTCGCAAGGCGGGCAAGCTGACCGTGCTTGTCGAGAACCCGTTGCTGGTCTCGAAATCGGATCTTCTGGAGCGGCTGGGCCAGGCGGCTCTGAAGGTTTTGGAAAAGTATCACAAGCAGAATCCGCTGGCGGCGGGGTCGTCTTTGGAAGCGCTCCGAGCCAAGGTTTTTGCGCGCGTGAATCCTGTGCTTACGGAAGCGGTGCTGGGGCAGCTCTCGGCGCAGAAGCAGATTCTGATCACCGGCGAAACGGTACGACTCAGCAGCCACAAGATCGTTCTGAAGGAAGAAGAAGAACAGGCACGGCGACAGATCACCGAAGCCTTCGAACACGTAGGTTTGCAGGTGCCGTTTGTCAAGGAAGTGGTCGGCAAACTTCCGCTCGAGCCGAAGCGGGCGGAAAAACTGCTCCTGATGCTGATTCAGGATAAAATTCTGGTGCGCGTCTCGGACGACTTGGTCTTCCATTCCGACGCCATCGGCAAGCTACGCCGTCTGCTCGCAGGGTACAAAGCCAAGAGCGATCGCATCAACGTGGCCGCCTTCAAGGACCTCACGCAGGTGTCGAGGAAATATGCCATCCCGCTGCTCGAGTATCTCGACCGCGAACGCGTCACGCGGCGATCGGGCGACGAGCGCATTCTGCTGTGAGAGAGTGTGTGTGTTGAATTTGAGAGTGGCGAGGGCCTACAATAGCAGGCGGAGGGATCAATGCAGCCTTCAGTGGGAATGTTTCTCTTAGGGTCCATCGGTGTCCCGGAAGTCCTCATTATTATCCTAATTGCCATAATCGTGTTTGGAGGAAAGCGGCTGGGGGAGATTGGAAAAGGTCTGGGCGAAGGAATCCGCAACTTCAAATCCGCCGTCAAGAGTGAAAAGCCCGCGGAGGGAGATAAGAACGACAAGCCGGCCGCTTGAGATTTCTTGGTTTTTTTGTGGTTTTTTCCTCCGCCGGCAACCGCTCCCTTGCGGTCGCGGCTCGGATTTAGCAGTGGCTCACTCCGCCAGTTTCGGCATCTCACACAACATTTCATACAACAATGAAATCGGCAGCCCTACTACGTTGAAGTAGCAGCCGTCGATCCACTCGACATACTTCGAAGCTCTTCCCTGGATGGCGTAGGCGCCGGCTTTGTCGAACGGTTCGCCGCTCGCTACGTACCCGTCTATTTCGTCGCGGGTCAGGCGGCGGAATTTTACAGTGGTCGATGCGACCCTCGCATCTCTTTTCCACCCCTCTTTCCATCCTGCCTCGCGGACGATCTGTTTCCGGGACGCTTTCGCAGAGCGCCCGGCAGTGGGATAGAGCAGGCAGAGGCCGGTCAGCACCTGGTGGCTGCGTCCGGAAAGCAAGCGCAGCATCCGCCGTGCGTCTGGCGCGGAGGATGGTTTGCCGAGCGTCTTTCCTTCCACAACAACCACGGTGTCCGCGCCCAAAATCGGGCGCTGGCCACCTGCGCCCAAATCGGCTCGCGCTGCCTCGGCTTTCGCCGCCGCCATGCGCAATACAAACGCGCGAGGCGACTCACCGCGCCGCTGTTTCTCCGGGATGGATGTGTGAAGAACGTCGAAGGCGATTCCGGCATTTTGAAGTATCTCTCGCCTTCGCGGCGAAGCCGAGGCAAGAATCAGCTTTGGAATTCGGACTTTGTTCCATTGCGAGCGGATCGGCACGGTCTGTGCCTCCGGATTTCGGAAAATTTCCAGGCTGGCTCTAGCGATTGTCGGCGATCTTTTTCAATTGCGAAAACGCCGACTGAATTCCGTCTTCAGCCTGGGAGTCCACGCGGGCAAAGGTGTAATATATAGGTTTCTTGGGTGAGATTTCCAGACTGAGAATGGATTGAAAAGTGGAATCGTTGAGGAGCGTGCTGGGCGCGGGTTTGTTGCAGCGGATAGAGAAAGAGCTGGGACCGGAGTCCACGCTGCGGCTGCTGTGGCCGCACTTGGTTGGAGCGCAACTCGCCGCGCATACAAAATTGAAAGCCATCCGGGGAGGCGCGCTGATCGTAGCCGTGCCCGATCGCGGATGGCGCCGCTCGCTTGGTGCGCTCGACCGCATGATACTCGACGCCGTGAACCGCTGGTCGGGAGAACACGCCTACGGCGCGGTGGAATTCGTGGAAGATCCGCAGATGCCTCGTCCCGCGAAAATCGCAAGGACCGCGCGGCGACGTCCTCTGCCGGAGTTGGATTTTGATACCGCGATGATTTCAGATCCGGAATTGCGCGCGGCCTTTGAAAACTCCGCAAGGAAATATCTGGCCCGCCCGGTTCCGGGCGCAACCGCGAACGAAATGAAAGGCGAGAACGCTGCGGCGAAAAAGGCAAGTTCGCACTAGAAGCTGTCTCATAAATGCTTGGAATATGGCAGCCGGTACAATCGAGACCAACCTCAGGGGCTGAAGCCCTTGTTTTGGGGGCTATCGAGCGGCACGGCTGAAGAGTGTGTGTGATAACCCCGAAGGACGTACCTCAGCGGCTAAAGCCGCGTTGAAGCATTGATTTTACGGCACGACTGAAGTCGTGCCCTGACCACAAATCGAGGGTTTCACACACACTCTGAAGCCGTGCCCTTACGATTGCCACAAGAAGTCCATTTATGAGACAGCTTCTAGCGCAGGAGGACCGGACCAGTTGAAGATTACCGAAAAGGATGTGCTGAACGTGGCGGCTCTGGCGAATTTGGAGCTTTCGCAGCAGGAGACTGCGCAGTTTGCCTCCGACCTCGATTCGATCCTGGCCTACGTGGAAAAGCTGAACGAACTTGATACCTCGAACGTCGAGCCGATGGCGCAAGTGCTCTACGAAGATCCCGCCAAGGCGGCTGACGCTGCCAGAGGAGCAATGCTGCGCGCCGACGCGGACCGGCCCGGTTTTACACAGGAGCAGTCGGTCGAGAACGCTCCCGAAAGCGGCGCCGGCCAATTCAAGGTTCCCAAGGTGATTGAGCGATGACGGCAATTCCATCCAATAATTTCGGCAATTGGAAAATCGACGACGTGTTGCGTGTGCTTCGCTCGCGGGAAGCGAGCGCGCAGGAGGTCTGTGCCGCCGCTTTCGCGCGCATCGCCGAAGAGAATCCCAAGAATAACGCCTTTCTCACCCTGACCGAAGAGCGCGCCAAGTCGAGCGCCGCCGAGATCGACCGCATGGTAGCCGAGGGCAAAGACCTGCCGCCGCTCGCCGGGGTTCCCGTGGCCGTCAAGGACGTAATCCTGACGCAAGGAATCCGGACGACGTGCAGCTCGCGCATTCTGGGCAATTACATTCCGCCGTATTCGGCGACTGCCGTGGATCGGCTGGAATCCGCGGGGGCGATCGTTGTGGGAAAGACCAACTGCGACGAGTTCGCCATGGGATCGTCAAACGAAAATTCGGCATTTGGGCCGGTGCGAAATCCGCGCGATCTGGAGCGCGTCCCCGGCGGCTCGAGCGGCGGCTCGGCGGCGGCGGTAGCGGCGGGGATGGCGGTGGTCGCGCTCGGCAGCGACACGGGCGGCTCCATCCGCCAGCCGGCATCGTTTTGCGGTGTCGTGGGACTCATGCCCACCTATGGCCGGGTCTCGCGTTACGGTCTCGTAGCTTATGCCTCTTCGCTCGATCACATTGGTCCCTTCTCGCGTTCCGTCAAGGATTGCGCCACGGTGCTCGGAGTGATCGCCGGACGCGACCCGCTCGACGCGACCTCGGCCTCGCCGGAGGTTCCGAACTATGGCGCAGAGCTCGACCGTTCGGTGAAGGGCCTGAAGATCGGGGTCCCGCGCGAGTATTTCGCTCAGGGACTTTCTTCCGATGTGAGAGCGCGAGTGGAAGCGGGACTGAAGGTACTCGAGGGGCTGGGCTGCGAAACCGTTGAAATCTCTCTGCCGCACACCGAATACGCCGTGGGCTGCTACTACATTATTGCGACGGCGGAGGCCAGCGCCAATCTCGCCCGCTATGACGGCGTGCGCTACGGTATCCGCTCCGCCAACTCCGCGACGCTTTCCGATATGTACCGCAATACGCGCGGCGAAGGTTTCGGGATGGAAGTGAAGCGACGCATCATGCTCGGAACCTACGTGCTGAGCGCCGGCTATTACGACGCCTACTACCGCAAAGCGCAGAAGGTACGCCACCTGATCGCCGGAGATTTTCTGAAAGCCTTCGAGAAGGTCGATGCCATCGTAACTCCCACTTCGCCGACGCCCGCCTTCCGCATCGGCGAGAAGACCACCAACCCCCTGGAAATGTACCTCTCCGACATTTACACGATTACCGGGAACCTCTCCGGTGTGCCGGGAATCTCGGTTCCCTGCGGCACGGTTCCGGCTCCCGGCGCTGATGCTTCCAACGCCGCGCGCCTTCCAGTCGGGATGCAGCTATTCGCGCGGCACTTCGACGAATCGCTCCTGTTCCGCCTGGCGCATCAGTTTGAGATGGCGGGCGGATTTGGAGAATAGCCCCTGGGACCTCCGGCCTTCCGGTCCGCCGGCGGTTATGGATTTGCGTCCAATACATAAATCTTCACCCGTAAGTTTTCAGGAAAAACTTGAGTGCCAGCGGTATCGTATCGTTTCCAATTGACTACCGTCAAAATCCCCGGGTATTCCCCCAGCGGAAGGTTCTGCGGAACCTGAAGATGATACCGGATGCTGTAAATGCGATTCGGTTCCACGTCGCCAATTTGACTAAGGACCCCGCCGCCGTTTGCTGGCTCGGGAGAAACGAGTGATAAGATCTTTCCTTTCATGACAGAAGCGGCGCCAGTGACGGCCAAATCGCTATAAAATTGCGCCTGGAAATCATAACTTTCTCCCTGTTTGACCACGATCGATTCCCCGCCACTGACCCAATGCACGGGCGGGCGGTTTTGCGCGGGCAGGAAGCTAATGGTCGGGGCGGCCAATGTTACGAAGGCAACGAAGAAAAACGTTGCGAATTTTTTCATATCAAACAGCTCCATTCAAATCAGATTCTCGGCACATTACTATTGATCGGCACGCGGCGGGAAAACATAAGGGTCTCCTTACGGGGTTTCCGCCAGTCGGGCGGATTTTTCGAGGCTTTGCTTTTTACTTGCTCGCAGAACTTTCTTGTGGCATAATCCCGCCACTTTCAGCGGTTTCCGGGTCGGGCCGGGTGCACGGTTGGTCACTCCAGAGAAATTGCCGCTGAGGGAGGGCTCTATGGAAATCGTTCGATTGGGAGATGTCATCGACGACCACTGCACGCGCTGCCATTTGATCATGGACCACTCCGTGGTGGCGATGGTGGGCGAGGAAGTGAAGAGAGTGCGCTGCCGCACCTGCAATCACGAGCACGATTACCGGCACGGCAAAGGAGGGACTCCGAAGAAGGCGCCCAAGCTTTCGGCCTACGAAGAGGTCCTGGCATCGATCACATCGGGAAGGCCCGGCGTCTCATCGGAAACGCAGACCGGAAAGCCTTCCGGAGCATCCGCCCGCCGCCGCCCGCCCTCTTTTTCGCACCGCACGCGCTCGCTGCCCAAGCGCTAGAGCATTTCTCCGGTTAGTGTAGAGCGGCAGGGCGCCGCTTCAGGCTTGCCGCCATGGGACCGGTTAGAGGGCGGCGTCACATTCCTAGGCAATCCGGAAGAAACATTTCCCCCGGTATTCCAGCGCAACGTCGCTTACTTGGGCTTATTGGGGCTTACTTGGACTTCGCCGGCTCCAAGCCACTCTTCTTGATGGCTGGGTAGGCGGCCGGTGACGCAAGCCACTGGATGAGCGTCTTGGCCGCCTCCGGATGCTTGGACGTTACCGGGATGCCCGCGGCAAACACCGTGACCATTTGCGCCCCAGGCGGCAGCTCTCCTACGATGTCGATACCCTTCACGGGACGCAGCTCACTGATCTGTTGGAAGCCGATCTCGACCTCCCCTGTCGCGACCCTGCCGCCTACGGGGTCGGCCTCGATCTTTTTGGCCTTGCCCTTGATCTGGTCGGCGATCCCGAGCTTCGGAAATAACTCCGTGGAGAGATAGACGCCGCTGGCGCTATCGGAATATCCAATCGATTTCGCCGCCAGTAACGTGCGCTTGAGCGCCTCCACGGTGCTGATGTCGGGCTTGGGCGCTCCGGCCTTGACGGCCATGCCGATCTTGGATTGCACCAGGTCGACGCGGCTGCCCACTCGGACCTTGCCCTGCTGGATCAGATTGTCGAGCGCCAGCGCGGCCATGATCACGACATCGATCGCCTCACCGCGGTCGAGCCGTACCGGAATGGCGTTATGCGTCGTTCCCATGGAGGGTCCGAACTCCGTCGCAAGTTTGTCGCCCGTGGCGCGTTCAAATTCGGGGACCAATTCCAGATAGGCGGCCGTGAACCCTCCGGAAGTCACCACCTTGATCTCGGTCGCGTTCAGCGTAGCGACGGTAAGCTGCGCGAAGATCAAAGCCAGGGCCGCGACCCCGGCAAAATTCCTACGGGAAATTGTTTTCACCGGAATTTCCTTTCTAGCTCGTAACAGCTCCATACTATACACCCCTAGCCGGCTTATCGGAACCCGCTACGCCCGATTCAATTACTGCCGAGCCACTGCATGCGCCTTCGCCGCGAGTTCAACGGTTCGCTCGTAAGACGGCACGACCATCCGATCCTCGCCGAGCCCTTCTTTTTCGAGGACTTCCTTCAACGCCAAGGCGGCGACGTGCATGACCTCGGGGTCCGTCAGAGCCAGTTCCGTGTGTTTGGCGTGCTCCGCGAATGCCGCGAGCGACAGAGCCACCACGGCCGGCTTGCCGTTGACGAAAAACTCCACGTCCACTGTGTCGCTGTGGCGCGGAGAGATGCCGGTAATCAGGTTGTGAAAGCGGATCTCGAATTGAGTTCCGTCAATACTGGACGTCACGGTGAAGGCTGGGAATTCCATCAAGATACCTCAGGGCGGCAAAGCCGCAATCACAATTAGCCTCAAAGGCACGGAGGCACAGAGAAAGTTTTGCTGAAAAAACAAAAAATTACAATCCGGAAGTTCATCGGGGGGTGCAATTAGAAGTGAGGGTCAGCTACCTCAAATGAAAAGCAGATCCCTCGTCGAAGACTCCTCGGGATGAC